>ERZ827490.882-NODE-882-length-43136-cov-3.953622_pt1 | contig 43136 bp, 19 predicted proteins | sample MGYA00519770_ERZ827490 | MGnify/ENA primary metagenome ERZ827490 (study PRJEB31778, sample SAMEA3449324) | human gut metagenome | biome: human gut; feature: human-associated habitat; material: faeces | place: United Kingdom | collected 2010/2012 ...
CTCCCAGGGCGTGGATATCCACGACAAGCACATCGAGGTCATCGTGCACCAGATGCTGCGTCGCATCACCGTGATCGACTCCGGCGACACCGACCTGCTGCCGGGCGAACTCGTGGACAAGGCACGCTTCAAGGCCGCCAACATGGAAGCCGTGAAGAACGGTGGCAAGCCGGCCGCCGGCCGTCCGGAGCTGATGGGCATCACCAAGGCTTCGCTGGCCACCGATTCCTGGCTGTCCGCGGCCTCCTTCCAGGAGACCACCCGCGTGCTCACCGAAGCCGCCCTGAACCAGAAGGTCGATGACCTGAAGGGCCTCAAGGAGAACGTCATCATCGGTAAGCTCATCCCGGCAGGTACCGGCCTCGCCCGTTACCGCAATGCCACGGTGGAGCCCGACAAGGCCATCCGCGACACCATCTACCCGAACTTCGGTTTGGGCGGCGAAGGCACCGACAGCTCCTTCGGCGACACCGACCTGTCCGATGTGGACTTCTCCAACATCGACTTCGGCGACCTGAAGCTGGGCGATGACTTCAACCCGGATGACTTCCTGGACGACAACGGCGGCCAGACCGATCTGGGCGATACCCTGTGAGATTCCCCTCACGATAGTCGACAGACGAATCATCTGACATAGCGAAAGGCGGACCCGACCAATCCCGGTCGGTTCCGCCTTTCGCTATATCTATATGTCGTGGGATTGCGAGGTTGTGGATTAATCGCGGGGGAGGGTTTCGCAGTCGTCTTTTGACGTTACTTGATCTTCTCCGAAAGCGTGGTTTCCAGATCCTTCAACGAACCGCTGAGATCGGCCTCCTTCGCGGCCTTTTGCAAATCGGACTGATCCAGGGTCGGCGAATCGATGTCGGACATCTTCGCATGAAGATCCTGAAGCTTTTCGTAATCGGCGGACCCATACTCGATATCGTTGAGATTCAGATCGGCCATCTGATCCACAATGTCCTTCTTCTTGCTGACGCTTTCCTGCATATCCGCGCCATACTCGGCATAGGACTTGATGGGAACCTTGGCCAGATCGCCGGCGTCGGCGGCACAGCTTTCGAGCGCCTTGGAAAGATCGCGATAGTACGAAGACATGTCGGCGGAGTCGAATTTCGGCAGCTTCGTGCAGGTATGCGTCATCTTCATGAGCGCGGGCATGGTCTGGGCCAGATCGTTCATGTACCTCTCGTATTTCGCACGGTCCCGCTCGAACGTCTCGTACTTCTCCTTGACGTCCTTGTCTTTTTCCACGGCCTTCATGGCAGCCAGCTTGTCGCTGTCCTGCTTGAAGGTCTTCAACTTCTTCTTGCCCTCGTCATAAGCGGAGGATGAATCGTTGTCCGTTGCGCTCGCCGCCGAGCTGAATTCCTCATTGATGGCTGTATAGCTGCTTTCCAACGCCTGCGTTTGGACCAGCGCTTCCTCGTAATCGGAACGGCTGACGCGATTCGTAAGGAAGAACACCGCTGCCAGCGCGATGACGACGACTGCGGCCACCGCGCCGATGATAATGGCGACCGGCGGCTTATTTTTGGCCGCGGCGCCGGCTTGCTGGGAAGGAAAGTTGCCGGGCATTGGCGGTTGCGGCTGACCGTATTGTTGCGATTGGGCATATTGTGGCATCGCAGGCTGTGGAACCGCCGGTTGAGACGCGGTGGGCTGGGGCATGGCGGGCTGACCGTACGGCATCGGCCGCGGCTGACCATACTGCGGCATCGGCGGCTGAGGCTGTCCATAAGGTTGCGGTTGTCCGTATTGCTGCGGCTGGCCGTATGGCATGGGTTGCGGCTGTCCGTATTGAGGCCCGCCCGGCTGTGGCTGACTGTAGTTTGGCGCCTGCGGCTGCGGAGGCTGGTTATACTGCGGTTGCCCATTCTGCGGTTGACCATACGGAGGAGTGTTCGCCATGAGAAAAGTCCTTCTTATCCTTTTTCCTTTTTGAATGTCGAATCCGTGAACACGGAGGGAAACATCGACGTGTCCGTCTCTTTTGACGAGTTACAGCATAATATTTTGAGACGGAATATGCGAGCATCGTATTGCAGAATGAGTATCGTCAGACGGCATGGACGTCACCTTCCTACAATGGGAATATGAGTTTTCTACCTTACCCGCCGCCGCCCGAACCAGGGTGGTATGACGATGACGTCACGGTGATGGCGCAACCCACAGCCGAACCCGTCGACAATGCCGCCGATTCCTTGGAAACACGCGAACGGCTCGCCGCACAGAACGAATCGGACGACCACGATATGCAGGATGTTTCCGTTGCGAAGGGCGACGCTGCCGTTTCGGACGAGGACGATATCGACTGGGACGGCACCGTGCTTTCCGAAGCCTTCACCATGAAGCAGCCGAAGCACACGTACGTGCTGGACAACGAGCAGACCGGACAGCAGGTGATCGTGGATATGGGCGTGCTCCTTGGCCGCAAGCCTTCGGCCGAAGTGCCCGCCGGCGCCAAATCGGTCAAGCTGGAGGATCCGACGCGCACAATCTCACGCAACCATGCGGCGATCAGCTTCGACCAGGATGGCACGCTGTGGATAGAGGATTACGGTTCGCTCAACGGCACGTACATCATCCAAGACGATGTCGAAACCAAAGTGGAACACAAGCCGATGCAGCTGGAGGCGCCATGCACGGTGCGTATCGGCGACCAGTTCTTCCAATTCCGCAAACAGTGAGGGCGTTTGTCAGTGAAGACACGATTACGCTGACGGACTGCGTTGACGATTTGTGTTGACAGCGTCGGCGCGGACGGTTAGCGGTAAGACGATAAGGGGTTGTCACGGAGATTCCCGCGACAACCCCTTATGTTTCAAATGGTCTGATAATCGGCGTTAGCTCACTGCTGGCGCAGACGAATGGCCGCGTTGATGGCCGAATCGTTCAACTGGCCAAGCCAGGCAAGCAATTCCGGATAGATGTACGGATTGCGCGCAAGACACGGACGAAGCTCCGGCGCTTCGCTGGCGATACGGGCCATCAACATCTGATCGGTGGTGGTCATGGCCAGTTCCGCGGTGAACCCCGCGTCTGCCGGCGATTCCTGGGCCGCGGCATACTGCTGTTCGGCATACTGCTGTTCCGGTTCGTTCTGCGGCTGGCTCGATGAATAATCGGCCACTTCGGACAAATCGGCGGGATTCATGTATGGGTCGACATACTCGGTCGAAGCCTCGTTAGACGCCGCATAGGCAGCGTCCTGACCGTATTGCTGGTTCACCGGCTGTTCCGGCTGATACTGCTGCTTCTGCTGGAACTGTTCCGCCACTGCCGGCTGATACTGCTGTTCCGGCTGGACCTGTTCGGCAACCGGTTCGGCCATTGGCTGGGCCGTCGGTTCGGCAATCGGCTGCGGCTGCACGCCATTTTGCGGAACCGGCCAGCCCATCGCCACCAGCTGCTGGCGGGCGCGCTCATCGCCGAATTCGGCGACCCAACGCTTCAGACCCGGGTACGCTCGCGGATTGGCAACGACATTCGCACCGAATTCCGGATTCTCGTACGCGATTTTCGCCAGGAACACGGGATCGGCGTTCGGATCCTGCACGGCCGCCACCGCGGCATCGAAATCGACCATCATGATCTCCTTGTCTCGTGGTCTGTAACCATCTTATTGAATGACTCGTAACGTTTGCAACGTACCGTCCAGCGCATCGTCGATATCCTCGTCATCGCCGATCTTGCTGACGTTCCAATCCTCGTCGCACGGCATATCGGAACGCATATCCACCACGATGACGGTGATGTTGTCGCGGCCGCCGGCGTTCAGCGCGGCGCGTACCAGCATGTCCGCGGCCATCTGCGGGTCGGCGTACGCCGCCGCGATCTCGGCAAGCTGCTCACGGCCGATCTGCGCATGCAGCCCATCGGAACAGATGATGAACCGTCCGTCCGCACGCGCGGCGTACCAGTCAGGCTGGATGCCGGCAGGCGCGCCGACACATTGCGTGATGATGTTGCGCGGAATGCAACGGCTCGCCTCATCGGGCAGCATCTGCCCCGAATCGATGGCGTTCTGCCGTTCCGAATGGTCGCGGGTGATGCACGTCAGCGAATCCGCCAGCCACGCGCCATTGCCGTCGGCGCGCATATGGTACGTGCGGGAATCGCCCACATTGACGATGTAACACCGTTCGTCGGAACATATCGCGTCATCGCCGACACGCGTCGGCAGCAGCACGCCGCTGATGGTAGTGCCCGCAACGCCGCCGAGCTGCTCACCCAGACGGAGCACCTCCTGCTGGGCAAGGATCAGCGTTTCGTCAATCGCGTCAAGATCGCGCGTCGGCAGTTCGGCCAAACGCGCGAACCGTTCCGCAACATCGGAACTGGCCTGCTTGCCGCCCTTGCCGCCACCCATGCCGTCGCACACCACATACACGCCGTGGCTTGCGCAGGCGCTGTCCTGGTTGTCTTTCCTACGCAAGCCGATATTGCTGTTCAGACCGACCTCAATATGTTTGACGTTCATGAGTCCCGCCCTTTCACACCGATTTTCCGCAAGCGGATTTTCCGGAAGTGGAACATGTCCGCAAGCGATAGTTTCGCCCGCCACCTGCGGAACGTCGGCAGCGAGCCGAGCATGAACTTTCGTTCTTCGGCGATGTCATGCCAGTAGCGTTCCGCATGCTCCTGCGTGACATCGCCTCCGGAGAAGGCCGCGTAATCAGCCTCCCTGCCCAGCGCGAGTAGTGTATCGGCTTCGAAGCCCATCTGTTCGGCGATGGCCTGCGCCTGCTCGTTTCTGGTGCCTTGGACGTCAAGGCCGCTTTGCCGGGCAAGCGCCGCGACCGCCTGCCATCCGGCAGCGACGCGTTGCGATGCGCTGCCATGCCTGCGCGCCCGAGCCAGGGCGATCGACTTGATGGCGAGCAGCAGGCCGCAGACGATGAGCACCGTCCACAGAGGGCTGCCGTAGATGGCGACTTTTCTGACGATTCTGCCGAAACGCTGCCAGAACAGGTTCGTCGGCGTCTCGTCGGCCATGCTGCCGCCAAGCGATGTTTTGCCCTTGGCTTGGTTGTCGTCACGCAGCGGATCGGTAAGCGGCACCGGAGGCTGACGCACCAAGGTCTGCGGATTGGGCGGAGTGAGATTCTGGTTCTCGTCGGGAACCTTCGTTTCCTTCGGTGTCGGGTAGAACGCCACCCATCCGTAACCGTCCAGCTTGATCTCCACCCAAGCGGTCACATCGTTGCCGGTGAATTTCGTGGTGGTGGTTTTGCCATGCTTCTCGGTGCGGCTGTCACTGATCTCGCCCTCGTCGTTCTTCGGCAGGAAGCCCAGCACTACGCGGCTCGGCAAGCCGAGACTGCGGGCCATAAGCGCCATCGCGGAAGCGTATTGCTCGCTGTCTCCGACCATCGCACTGCCGGCGAGCAGCTGGTCGATGCGATAGTTGCCGTGACCGGCCCTGGACGGGTAATCGCCATTCAAACCATGGGAGAACCAGCCGGATTCCCTGAGCTTGTCGGCAAGAGCCTGCGCGGCCTCGCCGCCCTTGGACTGGCCGCCCGCAATCGCGGTGGCCAGCTTATCCACGCAATCGGGCACATCTTCCGCCTTGGGCTGGCTGATGGAGGAAGCATTCGCCTTGGCGATCTCCTTATCCGTCGGCGTCCGCGGAATGACGCCGGTTTCCGTATAGGACAATCCCGGAGAGGTGCGCGAAGGGTAGATCGCCGACATGGTGTCGGTGTTGTAGTAGAACGAATCGGCGTCCGACGATGTGGCGAACTTCACGCTGGAAGCCGCGCCGGCCATCGGCAGCCAATAGTCGCTCAAACCGTCATCGACCGTGAATTTCGCGGTGAACCGCTTGCCGGTGGCGTTGTTTGTGATGGAATCGCCCACACGATGGTAGTTGGAGGAATCCGAAGCCATGGTGGAATCGGACAGGTTCCACACATTGCCGTCGAAACGGTCCATAACCGCCAAACGCACCGTGGAACCGGCCGGCAGATCGTCGACGGTCAGCAGCACATCGTCCTTATGGTTCTTGATATACGAACGCATGCCGCTCAACGGGCTGGTGTAATCGTACGGGCTCAGCGGCGGATCATAATGGTCGCGCAGAATGGTGCGGTTTTGCCCGACCACCAAGCATCCGCCGATCGCCACAGCCGAAGCCAGCAGCACGATGACTACGGAACTGAGCCAACGGCCCAATTCCAACAGTTTCCAACGCGCGCTGACCCAAACCACCAGCACGACCGCCATAATCGTGCCGATCGCCATACGGTAGAAGCCGCTCGACGTGCCAAGCAGCGCGCAGATCGCAAGATTCGCCACGACGGGAACGACCGCGACCATCGTAAGCCGGCCATCCTCCGCAACCGCGAAGATACCGGCCAGCAGCGCGGCCCACAGGCAGATCGTCCACACGGCGAGCAGCGAGCCGTCGCCGGTGCCGGTCGGCGGGTCGATGGCCAGCAGGTATTTGAACGAGCCGAGCATCCGCATCCACCCCTGCGTCAACGTGCGCAATGTGGGAATGACATGGGCGATGGTGGTGCCATTCAGGAAGATGACCGGGCCGACCACCAGCTGCGCACACGCCATGAACAGCATCTGCCACCACAGGCGCAACGCGGGAACGAGACCGGCAAGCGCCACGAGCGAGCCGATGATGGTGGCGGGGATTGCGGCGCTCGTCCAAGACAGGGCGGAGCCGTATACGTCGATGAGGTTGCTGGCTGCGGCGATGGTCAGCAGGGCGGCGACCGTGAGGCTTGCGTATTGCGCGGCGTGTGGCTGGTTGGTGTTGGGCATGGCTGGGGACTTGCCGCTGCGGGACATCCAGATGACGGAGTGGGTGGAGTTCGCCCATGAGCCGGTGCCTGTGCCGGTCGCCATGCCAGTGTTGGTGTTGGCGGAGTTGGTGCCTGTGCCGGTGAGGTTGCCGGTGAAATTGCCGGTGTTGGTGAATGTGGTGCTCATGCCAGCACCCCCATGATCATGGGGAGGTCGTTGAGGTCTCCCACGGTTGCCAAGGTGAAGTCGGAGTAGCGTTTGATGGCGCGCGGTTGGCCGGTTGCGGCTTGAAGCACCACGCAGGTTGCGGAGCGGGGGAGTGCGAGGACCATGTGTTTGATGTCGTCGATGGTTTTGAGCCTGCCGACGGTGAAGAAGTAGAAGGATGCGTCGGGGGCATGTTCGAGAGTGGTTTGCGCGAGGTTGGGATTGTCGTCGATGTCAGGGTCGATGCCGCTGCAGCCATCGAGAAATTCCGTGGCGTTGCGCGGAATGGCGTGCGTGGAACCGGCATGCGCGGTGACTGGCCGGTTCTGCTGCAGGCATTGCACGCCGATGGAGGCGTGGACGGATACGGCCAGTTCGAATTCCTGGGAATCGATGTAATCATCCGGGTTCACGCTGATGGTCAGAGCGGTGTCGGTACGGCGGGTGGCTTCGTATTGGCGGATCATAAGCGATCCGGTTTTCGCGGAGCTGAGCCAATGCACGTTGCGTACGTCATCGCCGGGCTCGTATTCGCGCAGGCCGTAGAAGTCGAGGTCGTCGTCGACGATTTCGCCGCTTGGCTGACCTTCCAAATCGCGTGGAATGCCGGCGTTCAGGGTGCTGAGCAGCACGGTCTGCGGATGAATGAACACGTTGATCTGGTCCACGAGTTTCTTTTCGTGGCGGATCAGACCGAACGGGTCGCCTTTGCGGATGGATAGCGGGCCGATGGGCAGCACCGCGCGGCTGACGGCGGTGAATTCCACAGTCGTCTGGCGTGACTGGCCTGCGGCGAGCATGGGAATGGCGAACCGTTCGTGGTTGTCTCCGATGGGCAGGTCGCCGCGCGCCGACGTGGTGGGGGTGCGGCCCGGATTGTCCACGCAGACGTCGACTTTCACCGTGTCTGACACCGTGACACGTCTGCTGGACACGTCGATGGTGGCTTGGAACGAGGTGTTGCCAAGGGAAAGCATGACCGCCGCGGCCAGCATGACCGCGAACACCACCGCCATGGCCAGCAGCTCATGCCACCCCAGCAGGACGAACGCCACCAGCGAGGCGACGGCGAGCGCCGCCACCGCCCAGCCAAGCGGCGACACGTATGAGGTGGCCAGTCGCTTGATGCGATGTTTGAGGCGGCGTAGGGATCGTTGGATGGTCCGTCTGCGCTGCACTGTGTGCGAATGCCGCATTCCTTGACCTTTCGGATTGTGTGGTGCGTATGCCGGGGTGGATTGTGTTTCAGGCGTTGGCGCCCAGGGTTGGGGCCGGCACGTCTTCGAGGATCTGGCCGATCATCTGTTCGGGGGTGTTTCCGGCGAAGGTGGCTTCGGCGGTGAGGGTGATGCGGTGCGCGAGCACGGGTACGGCGAGGTTTTTGACGTCGTCGGGCACTACGTAGCCGCGGTTGTCGGAGGCGGCCCATACGCGCGCGCAGCGGGTCAAGGCGAGCGCGCCTCGCATGGAGGAGCCGACTTGGATGCGTTCGTTGTGGCGGGTGGCTTCCACCAGTCGCACGATGTATTCGAGGATCGCGTCGTCGAGATGCACGGTTTCGCTGATGTTGCGCATGCGCAGCACGTCTTCGCCGGTGAGCACCGGATGCACGGTGGCGGCGCGGTCGGTGACGTTGACCTGTTTCAGGATGTTGACGCTCACGTCGTGGCTTGGATAGCCGATGGTGGTTTTGATGAGGAAACGGTCCATCTGCGCTTCCGGCAGCTTGTAGGTGCCGAGCTGTTCGATCGGGTTCTGGGTGGCGATGACCATGAACGGCTGCGGCACCGGGTGGGTGACGCCGTCGACGGTGACCTTCTGCTCTTCCATGACTTCGAGTAGTGCGGACTGTGTTTTCGGTGAGGCGCGGTTGATTTCGTCGGCGAGCACGATGGACGCGAAGATCGGGCCTTCGCGGTATTCGAATTCGCCGCGCTTCTGGTCGTAGTAGGTGACGCCGACCACGTCGGACGGCAGCAGGTCCGGGGTGAACTGGATACGTTTGAACGACATGTCGATGGAGTTGGCAAGGCCTCGCGCCAGCTGGGTTTTGCCGGTGCCCGGGTTGTCTTCGAGCAGGATGTGCCCGCCGACCACCATGGCTGTGGCGCATTGGCGGATGGGTGCTTCCTTGCCGACCACGACCTGGGAGACGTTGTCTACGAGCTTGGCGAACTTCTCATGGAATTCGGTGATGTCTTTGCTGGGTGCGGTCATCATGGACGTGTCGACGACCGGCTGGGATTGTTTGACGGGCTGTACAGGCTGGCTGGGCTGTACAGGCTGGCTGGGCTGGACGGGTTGGGTTGGCTGGACGGGCTGCTGCGCGGGCATTGCGACTGCCGGATTGGCGGCCGGTTGGCGAAGGTTCTGCGGCATCGGCTGACGGAACCGCGGCTGGTTCGGCGTTGCCGGGGCGGACTGTTGCGGCAACGCCGGTTGGGCGGTGCCGTGCGCGCTCAGCAGCGTGCCCTCCGGATCCTCATCGGCTTGCGGCTGCTCCGGCAGATTCGGCGTGTGGAACGCCGGCTGCTGCTGGCCGGGTTGGCTGGGAACGCTTGGATTATGGCCGATGGAACCCAGCTGGGTGGCATCATCGAAATCGTTGCTCATGGGTTGCTCCTTGCTTGTTGTGTTGCTCGTGTGGATGGTTCGTTGTGTTTGCGATTGCTGTGATCGTCCGTTTCACCATCTGGCGTAGTAGGCCAGGCCGCGGATCCAAGGCTTGGATGCGCCGTCGACGGTGGACAGGGCGATGGAGGATGCCACAGGCCGGTCATTCCGCGCGGCCGCTTCGCCTTCCGTGGACGCGTCAGAATCCGATGGCTCCGACGGTTTTGATGGTTCTGAAGGTTCCGACGGTTCGGGTTTCGGCGTGGGAGCCTTGTACCTGTCATGGTCCAGCAGTGTGCCGCCATTGTCCTCGTTGTTGAGCGCGGTGTCGGTGCCCACCACCTTCGCCTTCCACGCGTAATCGGCTCCGGTCGGCAGCACGTCCTTGACGTTCAGTTTGTCGGAGCCCAATACCCAGGCGACGTCATAGGATTTGCCGTCCGCGGTGAAGGTGATCACGGTTTTGCCGGGCTGGCCGTACATGTTCACCGATCCGCCGCTGACCTTGATGATGTTCGGATCATTGGCGTCCCACGTCAGCATCGGCGCCTTGACGGCGGCCTTCACCTTGCGGACGTATGCCGGATCGGCCCTGCCGGACTTGGAGGTGCTTGCCGCGCCATTGAAATGCTGCGTGACGGAGCCCGAGGAACAGGACTGCCATTCCTTGAGCGGGAAATCGTGCGATCGTTCGGAAGCGCCGGCATGGTAGGAGCCGAGTCCGTCCGCGCTCACCGTGAACCCGTCGGCGTGGCCGTTCTCCTTCCAACTGACTACGCACACGTCGTCATGCCCCTTGACGCTGACCGATTCGGGCGCCTTCACCGCGTATTTCGGTGTGAAACGCACGGTCGAATCGTCGCTGGTCGTTTTCTCCTTGCCGACCACCGCCGCCTTGATGGTGTATTCCCTGGTGTTGAGATCATGGTCCGGAATCTTGAAATCGTAGGATCCGGAACATCCGTCGATGCTTGCGCTGACATCTCCGGAAATCTCGACGGCCTTGCATCCCGCGTTGCGGGTGTTGCCCACGGATTCGACGGTGACGGTTCCCGTGGTGTCGTCGTTCGTCACGGAGATCTTCGGCGCATCGGGCTTGCCCCACGGCTTGACCGCGTCGGACGCCTTGGACGGTTGGCTCCAATTCACCTTGTTGTGGGCGCGTACCGTAGCCGTGTACGAGTCGCCGTCGGAAATCGCATTGTTATCGAAAACAAAATCGATTCCGGTGGAATTTGTCGTCTGCTTGGATGGCGCGTTCCTGCCGGACAAAGTCACCTCGTAATTGTTCACCGACGAGAAATTGCCGTCCGGAGCCTTCCACGTGACGCTCACCGTGTTGCCCTTCACACTGGCCGTCACATCCGTCGGCGCATCAGGCAGCTTGTCCGGCGTGCCCTCGACGGCGTTGGAATCCTTGGACCAGCCGACCTCGTTCCTGGCCTGCACCTTGAACGAGTAGGTCTTGCCGTTCTTCAACCCGTCGATGAGACAGGAGGTTTTCTGCCCGCACGAGCGCTCGCCGGACGCGTCTCCGCCCCACATCACCTTGTATTCGGTGATCGGGCTGCCGTTGGCCGAACCGGCCGTCCAGCTCAGATTCACGGCGCCATCCTGCGGGTCGCCGGACACCGCGGAAAGCAGCGGCGCATCAGGCTTGTCCATCACCGAAACGCTGATGGTGCCGGTCACCTCACGTTCCTTTGTTTTGGTGGCGTCGCGCACGGTGACGACCACCTTGTTGGTGTTCGCGCCGATGTCGGAAGCCGCCCTGATGGACACCACGCCGTTGGACGGGCAATCCACCGTCAGCTTCGACGCGCCATCGGACGTGCATCCGGTCACCGTCAGCGGAGTGTCGGGGAACGGATTGTACGCGTCGGACAGCAGATTCACCTGCTCGCTGGAACCGGCCTTGATTTTCACGGTCTTCTCGGTGACACGGGCGAGCGGCCTGTTGGACGCGGTGACGCGCACGGTCATACCGGCGCTCACCGTACCCTTCGCATATTTGATCGAGACGGGCACGCTCACTGTGGTGTCCGGCGTGGCCGTCTTGTCCGCGGACACGGTCAACGTGCCGGAGGGAGACACTCTGGCATCCACACTGCCGGAATTCACGCCGCCGGAATACGAGTACTGCTTCTCATCCTCGTACAGGCCCGACGCCGAATGGGTCAGCGCCGTCAGATCGATGGTAGTGGCCTTCTCGCCGGCCACCACATCGACGGTGGAGGATGAGAACGTCGGCGGCGGAACCTCACGTCCGATCACCGTGATCGGAAGCGTGAGCACCGCCGAATTGACGATCTTCACCTTGTCGTTCTTGTCTCGCTTGCCGTCCACCGCGGTGAAGGTGATGGACGCGGGACCCGCGTAATCCTTCGGCGCGGTGAACCTCAACGTCTGGTCGTTGACGTACAGGTCGCCGTCCGCGGCCTTCGTGGCGCTCACCGAATCGGCGCCGTCCACATACGCGGTCTTGCCCGCGCCCACACGCACGTAGTCGGCGATGTTGATGGTGATGGTCTCACGCGCATTGACCTTCAACGCCGGCGCCTTCGGACGTAGAACCGGCGGAAACACGCCATATGCGGGCACTTGGATGAACGCGGTGGACGTGATGCCGTACGTCGTGTTCGTGACGGTGTACGGCACCGCGCGCGCCTCGTCGGTCAGATCAACGGTGATGATGGTGGAATCCTTGCCGCCCTTGACATGCGCATGGTCGGTCGCGGAAGGATCCACGCCCACCTGAAGCTCGTCGGCGGTGCCGGACGGATTGGCGATCCACTGCGAAACGTCCACGTCCACGGATTTCTTGTCGATCGTGGCGGCGGCCGGAACACGGTAATCGTACGCGGTCGGCGGGTCGATGGCGGCGTTCTCGTCGACATTCACCGTCAACGTCGCCGAATCGGACAGGCCGGCCTTGTCCTTGACGGTGTAGACCACGTAATACGTGCCCGCCTGCTTCGGCGTGGTGAACGACAGCATGTTGTCAACGACCTGAATGCCGCCGATGCCTTGCGATTCCACGTCCTTGGCCACGGTCAGATCAGTATTGTCCCCGGAAATGTCGTTCTGCGCCACCGGCACGGTGGCTGCGGTGTTCGGACGCAGCGTGATCTCGTCGTCGCGCGCGTACACACCCGAATCGGCTCCGGATTTGAACACGCCCACACGCACCTGCGCGGTGGCCCTCTGACCGGTCCAATCCTCCACGGCGTAGGAGAACGTGTCCGTTCCGGACGAATCGGCATACGCCTCATACACCAGATACGTGGCGCCCACCTCGCTGATACGGCCCAGTTTCGGCGCTTTGTTGCCCAAGCCGAGCAGCTGCACGTCATCGCCGTCAGCGTCGATGCCGGTGAGCGTGATCGGAATCTGCACCTTCTGACCGGCCGCCACCTGCGCCTCGACGTCGGACGGTGTCGGAGCCGCCTTGTTGGACGCGTCCTTCTGATGCACGTTGATGGTGATGGTGGCCGAGGCTGCGTTGCCGAGATTGTCCTTCACCGTGTAGGTGACGGGGAAGGAGCCGGTTTGTCTGGTGGCCTGATAGCGCACGGTGTCGCCGGACACGAACACCAGACCCTTGAACGTGTTCTTGTCATACTGCAAATCGTTCTGCAGGCTCACCGTGGTGCCGTCGGAATACGTGACATGGTCGAGCACGTCCACGGACACGATGCCTTCGGTGCGCACCTGTGTGGTGATGTTCTCGGCCTTCGGCACGGAATTCGACGTGGTCAGCGCCGGCGGCTGCAGGACGATGACGCCGGTCGACGATCCGGCCGCGTTGGCCACGGTGTAGGAGATCCGCACCGGCTCGGTAGGCACCTGACGCGCGGTGATATAGACGCGCTTGTTGCTCACCACACCGGTTTTGATGCCGCTTTGCGCGTCCGCGGTGACGCTGGTCACCGACAGCACGCCGCCCATCGGGTCGACGTCGTTGGCAAGCGGCTCCACGATCGCGGTATTGTCCGCGCCGAGCAGCGCCACGTCGTTCGCCGCGATCGGCTTGGCGGCGTCTCCGGCCACCGCCTGCACCTCCACACGAGCCAGACCGGTCGACGGAATGGAACCCTGCGTGATGGTGTACGGCACATAGTAGGTGCCGGGATTGGAGGCGGTGAACGTGATCGACATGTCGGTGGCGTTCATGGTGGTGGCCGCGCCGGACGGCGTCTCCACCGCGGTCAATTCGGCCGGTTCGACGGACGTGCCGTGCACGTACGGTTTGAGCGCGATGGTGGTGCGGGTGTCGGGCGTGGTCTGTTTGACCACGGGGTCGATGACCGCGCCCAGCGTGTTCGCCGGCTTCACGGAGAAGTAGATCATGCCGATGCCGGTCTGCTGGCCGTCGGACACCGTGACCTCGATGCCCGCCCTGCCGGACGACATCGAACCGGCGTTGAAGACCAATTGTCCGTCGGCTCGCGTGGACACCGTCACCTGATCGGTGTTCTGCGGCGATGCCGACACCAAGGTCAGCGGATCGCCGTCGGGGTCGGAGAAGCTGCCCAACGCGTTCGCGGTGTACGAAGCACCCTGCTCCACGTCGATTTCCGGCGGAGTGTCGCTCTGCAGCGGCGCATGGTCGTCGCCGCCGGCCAGCGTGAGCGACACGGTGGCGCTGGACGTCTGCCCACGCCCGTCGGAAATCTCATAGCTGAAGGACACGTTGCCCGCGGCGGCACCGGAGGCGTCGAGCTGCAGATACCGGCAGTCATAGACGGGGGAGACAGTGATGTTCGCGCCATCCGGAGCGCTCACCGACGTGATGCGCAGCACGGAACAGTCGGTCTGCTCGTCGTTGCGCAACACGTCGAGAATCTGCTGCGATCCCACGCGCGCGCCGAACGAATCGTCCACGGCCTTGATCTGCCCCGACTGCGCCGAACAGTTCTTGCTGAAATTATGCTGGTTGTTGGCGCTGTCGTTGTTCTGCTGCTGTTGCTTCGACTGCTTGGTCTCCACCTTGTTCCACTGGATTTTGATGACCTTGGTGGACTCCTGCGGATTCCACACATTGCCGTTGACCACGTCGTTGAGCACCACCAGACGATGGTTGGTGCGGAACACGAGCTGCGAGGTGGGATTGACATCTTCCAACGAGGAAAACTGTGCGTCCTTGTCGTTCGCCGCGCACACCCTGATGTAATTGTTGGCCTTCTGCGCCCACGCGGCGAACACGCAGCCATTGGTGGACACCGGCTGCGCGGCATCGCCCTTGCCGGCATTCGGCAGCTGCGTGACCTTTTTGCTGCCCAAATCGACCATGGCGATGCCCCGCGGCGTGGAAACCGCCACCCAGCCAGTCTGCCTGCCATCCGTGGACGGCGCCTGCAACGTCGCCTGACCCTGCAGGCCGATATCCGCGCTGCCCTTCGGCCAGAACACCTTGCCGGCACCGGCTACGACCGGCGTCTTGCCGACCACGGTGAACGATTCGACATTCGTGGCGCCCTTGATCGTCGCATCCTTGCCGGGTGTTCCCTGAGGTCCGTCGACACTGAGCACCGCGCCGTCGGACGTGCGGTAGCCGTAGACGACACCGTCATGCGTCACCGCGATACGGCCACCCGACCCCAGCTTCATCTTCGGCGAATCGGTGGTCGGATTCATGGATTTCACATCATCGGCGGACCCGACCCACACATTGCCCGTCTTGACGTTGATGAACGCCGCGGTGTTGCCTCCGACGACGGTCCGCATATCCGATTTGATGGTGGTGTTGCCGCTTTCGCTGACGGTGGAGGCCTCGATGTTGCTGGCCTTCGTACCTTCGGAGATCACGGTGGAGCCATCATGCTGGGCCACGTCGAACCGGGCCGCAGTGGAGGCGACGCCCGCGTCGGCGTCCCGGTTGCGCACGTTGAAACGGGCGGCCTTGCGGTCCTTGAGCGAAGTGACCCACACGGTGCCATCGTCAAGCTGCACGTGACGTTGCGTCACCGAACTGACGATGACGGCTCCGGCGACGATGCCCAGCAACAGCAGCAGCATGACGATCGGCGTGATCCACCGGCGACTGCCGGAAGGCAGCAGCTTGCGCAGCATCGACCCGAATCGCAACTGCCGTTCGTACGATTGCGCCGACTGGTTCTCGGCGTTCCTATGCTTGCTCATCGACTGGCTCTTCCCTGATTGTGCCCAAACTTTGCTTGACCGCGCATCCAACCGCATGCGCCTACCTGTTTGCCCGCATGCATGCCGGGCTGTATTGGTTCGTATCGGTTCATGTCACCCGCATCCGGTCGCAAACTCACGGCTTGGCCGCGCACGCGATCATGGGATTCTCGGACATCTGCCGGTCCGCGCGAACCAGACTCACCTGCACGCACGTCTGCGCGCCGTCGGCCGGATCGATTTCGATACTCGTCGACTCCGTGGTGGTGCCCTGCGCGTTCGGGTCGGTTCCCGAATCGCCGACCAGCGACCACGCGTACGAATCGCCATCCTTCGGCGAAGGATTGACCCATGTGAACCGCACTTTGCCGTCGGCGGTGTATTCGCCCGTAAGATCCTGCACGCTCGGCACACTGCCCGACGTGATCGCCGAATCGGGATCGTCCTCGGCATGGTTCTGGGCGCCATGGTTCTGCACCTGCACCTTGCTGTTGTCGGAGGACGCATCCATATTCGGCATGACGACGGTGACGAACGCCAACGCCATCACGACCACGGCGGCCGCCGCAGCAACCGTGACGGCCAACGGCTTCGCCCACCGGGCATGCTGTTTCGCAACCGGGGCGGACTGGTCGAATGCGGAAGTCTGCGCGTACATGTTCTGCGGATAATCCGGCACACCCTCGACGGTGGTCTGCACGGCACGGCCATACAAGGCCTGTTGCACGCGCTGCATGTCGCGCGCGAACTCCAACGCGGAATAGTAACGATCCTCGGGCGTACGGCTCAAGGCCTTACGCAACACCCGTTCCACTTCGGCCGGCACGTCGGGACGGTTGAGCTTGGGCAGCGGATTGTTGAGAATGACGGACTTGAGCCGTTCGGCCCGCACCTGCCGTTGGGAATCGCCCAGCACATCGGCGTAGAAATACTCGTACGGCGATTGGCCGATCAGCATGGCGAACAGCGTGGCGCCAAGCGAATAGATATCGGACGATTCATTGCCGCCACCGCCTTGGGCAAGCACCTCCGGCGCGGCCCACGCGATGGTGAAGCCGACACCCGGACGCCCATAGACGGACCCGGCGATGCCGAAATCGGCGAGCATGGGCATATTGTGCGCGTTGATGAGAATATTGCTGGGCTTGATGTCTCGATGGATGATGCCTTTGCGATGCGCGGTGAACAGCGCGCTCGCCAGATCGATACCGACGGTGAGCATCTGGTCGGCGGTGAGACGGCCATGCTCGAGGAACGTCTTGTAATTGCCGCCCGGAGCGTATTCGAACACGGTGTAGCCGCGCCCGTTGACGGTCACGCCGTTCTCATAGACGGAAAGAATGTAGGGGTGTGTGGAGATCTGCCCCATGAAATTCGCTTCGGAACGGAAGCGGACCGCGGCACGTGGGTCGAGCGTGTTCTTGCTGATTTTGATGGCCACCTGACGGGCCGGGGAAAGCTGCTGGTACAGGTACACGTCGGCTTCGGAACCGGAGCCCAGCCGTTTGATCAGTGTGTAGCCGGGAATCTGAGGGGGAATGCTCCTTGAGGCTTCCATGCTTCCTCTTTCTTGTAGTTCCTGCCCGGTTCCGTGCGTTGCGTCTATGCTTCGACTGTACTCGTCGTCATGGGCAGGCCGTCTGTTCGCTGTTGAACCTTCCCGGGCTGCGCCGCTAGTCAATCTTATTGGTGGCGGTGTCCGAAAAACTTTGTAGAGGGTATCGATGTCCATATATAAAGATGGCGGTGTCCACGATGACGTTTTCAGGACGGCTTCGGACGATGATATGCGATTCGTGGCCGGACCGTTCGGCTAAGCTGGGGAGACATGATGGATGTGGACGATCTCGATGGCGCGACATTGGTTGCGGGGGCACCCCGCAGCGGCAAGACCCGGTTCGCGCTGGACATGCTGGTCGCCGCGATGAAGCGGCATGGCGACGCGTACGCCGTGATGACGGTCTCCGGCAGACAGGTGGCCGACCGGCTCGGCGACACCGTGATCCGCGAACTGTCCGCGATCTCGCAGGCACGCCCCGTCACCACCCTGCCAGCCGTCGCGTTCCGCATCATGACCGCCGTGCGATCGCATGCCGGACAACCCCTGCCGAAACTGCTCAACGGGGCCGAACAGGACGTGGTCATCCGCCGCGTGCTCGCCAAGCATGCCGAACATGCCGAGCACGGCGACGAATGCTCCACCTGCGCGCTATTGCGCACCTACTTCGTGGTCGCCGACTGGTCGGGCATGGTGGTGGACGACGCCACCGACGCCTTCGCCAACCAGCTGCGCGACATGCTTGCCCGCATGAACGAGATCGGCGCGAAACCGGAACTCGAAGACGCGCTGATCGCCCGCGCTGCCGACGAACACGGCACGCTCGACGAACGACGCGAACGACTGCGCGTGCAATGGCGGCTCGCCTTCGCGCTGCGCGCCGAATACAACCAGGCCATCAACGAGGCATATCCGGACCAATACCGTCTCGACGCCTCGCAGCTCATGATCGACGCCGCGGCCGCCGTGAACGAAGCCGAAACGTCCGACCTGCCGAAACTCGTCATCGTCGACGATTTCCAGGACGCCACACTCGCCGGCTTCGACTTTCTCACCGCATTGCGCAACCGTGGCGTGCGACTGTTGCTCGTCGGCAACCCCGACGAGGCGGTGCAGACGTTCCGCGGATCGTACCCTGAATATTTGTTCAACATGGCGCAATCGCGATTGGGCGCGCGACTGGTACGGCTGGAACCGTCCCATATGGCCGAAGGCACGGACCTGGCTGCGGTGACGAGCCGCGTGAGCCTGACCATCGCCAGCACGGAATCGACCGACGACGCGCTGGCGAACCGCCCCGGCAAAATGCCGGCCATCGCCATACCGGAGACGCACGACGGCAGTCTTGAAGCCGCGATGTACCGTTCCACCGTCGAAGAACTCGACGACGTGGTGTGGAAAATCAAAACCGAACATCTCGAACACGGTCGCGACTGGAACGACATGGCCGTGATCGCCCACGACAACGCCACCGTGCGCACGTTCGGCGAACGGCTACGCGCCGACGGCGTGCCCGTACGCTATTCGAGCGTGACCCGCCCCCTCAAGGACGAACCGTTCGTGCAGGGCCTGTTCTCCATGATCGAACTGGCCGAACTGAAACGGCAAGGCATCGCCACCTCGTCCATGAACCTCGACACGGCCGGCGCATACGTGCGCTCACGCGTCGCATCAATCATGAACTCGCCGCTGATCACCACCCCCGGCGAACGTCCGGCTCGGCTGTGCGTGGTCGAATCGGCGATGAACGCGCTCGGCTCGCTGGCCACGGTTTTGCATGACGATACAGCCGATCCGACCACGTCCGACACGTCCGGACGCGTGCTGCTGCCACAGCTGATCGACGATTGGAACGATTACGTCGAAACCTTCCACACCGCACGCGTGGCGGCATCGGCGTCGGACACGGAAAACGCTGCCGACATGGGCCTGCCGGCAATCGACACCGACGACCGGCTGATGACGGGAGAGCGTGCCGCTGAGGACGCGGACGAACCATCCTTCGGCATGAACGCGCTGTACATCCTGCTATTGGAAGGCGACACTGACCGCGTGCTCGACGCGATCGCCTCCGTACTGGGCCGCAAAGACCCCCAAGCGCAAGCCTTCGCACGCCTGTGGAAAACGCTTGACGATACCCTGCGGTCGGAGGCACGCCTGACATCCCACGAACCGCAATACATGCTCGACTGTGCATGGCAGGCGTTCGGCAAAGCCGAAATCTGGCAGAAAACGGCGTTGCGCAACAACGCCGAAGGCCGCGCGGCCAACGACCGGCTCGACACCGCGATGCGCCTGTTCAGCTACGCGTCCGGCGGCGAATCGAACGGCGTGACGACAGCGCACACCATCGACGCGTTCATCGAACAGGTCCGCGCGCTCGCCATCGAAGCCGACTCCCTGGCGCACACCGCGCCGATCGATCAGGCCGTGACGCTCGCCACGCCCGCCGGAGCTGCCGGAAAACATTGGAAACTAGTATTCATGCCTGCGTTCCAACAAGGCCAATGGCCGAACCTCGCGCCGCGCAACACCCTGTTCGGCGGGGAGGAGCTCGCCGACATCATGCTGCATGGACGACTGTCCGACGACATCGTCACCTCCGCAGGCCGCGAAAACGCGCAGCTCGCCGCGGTGCTCGCCTCCGAACAGAAAAGCCTCCTTGTGGCGCTCACCCGCGCCGATGAGCGCGTGACGGTAAGCGCGGTCCTCAACGAAGACCATGTGCCGTCCGACTTCCTCTACGGCTACCTGCCGGAATGGTTCGACCGCGACCGGGATGCCGATGCGGAAACACGCGTGTACACGGCGGTCGGCGAGGCCGGCGAATACGCGGGACTGGAGGCCGGCCCACGTGGCCTGGTCGCCGCCGCGCGAAGCGTGCTGGCCCATGCGCCGACCGATTCCCCCCAAGCGCGCGATGCCGCGCAAGCCTTGGCGTTGTTGGCATCGCATGGCATCGCCGCCGCGAATCCCGACAATTGGGCGTTCCTTACGGAACATGCGGGAGCCGACGATATGACGGGAATCGACGGCAAGATGGAATCTGACGGAAAAACGGAGCATGCCGACAAGGCGAAGCTTATCGAACAACCGGAATCCATCGAAAAAACAGACGGCCAATCCGACGTGGTCACCCTTTCTCCATCCGCCGTGGACAGTTTGTGGGCGTGCCCGGTGTGCTGGATGCTGGAGAACCGTTTCGCCGGCCCACGCATGGGCAGCGCGGCCACCAGCTTCGGCTCGCTCATCCACGCCGTCGCGCAACAGGCCACCGAAGCCGGCCTCGACCTGCCCCAAAACCACACCGCGGTAAGCGACGAGGACAACATCGACGAAATCGCCCAATGGATGATCAGCCGATACAAGACCCTACGTGGCGACCTCAACGCCATCGACGACCCCGAGGAACGGTACAAGGCGCTCGGCAAGGACGCGAAGGCGTCGGTCGCATTGCGCAACATCGCCACATATTTCGTCAAGTCGAACCGTACGGGATACCCGTCGAACAACACCGAAACCATCACCGTGGGAACATTGGACCATGCCGAAGCGGAACGGCAGTTCGCCGCGCGATTCGACTTCGACGACATCCTCGACGCCTACAACGCCATCGACGGCAACGCTCCGATCTCCCGCGACGAACTCATCGCCATCATGGGCGCGCTCGTCGACGGCTGGCCGGAAACCGGCATGAGCGACCGGCTCACCGTACGCCTGTCGGGCAGAATCGACCGTCTTGAACACCGCCGTACCGCAGACGGCCGCGAACAGGTACGGCTGATCGACTACAAAACCGGCAAAGTGCCAAACGGACGCTCCCTGTTCAGCGACCTGCAGCTCGTCTGCTACCAGCTGGGCCTCGCATTCCCGGAACACGGCGGAAAACGCGGCGCGCAGGCGATCGCAGCCATGCCGGACATCACCCAAAGCGCCCTGTTCCACGTCATGGAATACGCGGCACCCGCGCCACGCAAAGGGCAAGGCGACGAAGCGTACCACCAGCAGGCGCTGTTCGCCGGCGGAAGCATCAACGCGGGCGATTTCATACCCCGCAAATACGTGCCCAAAATGGCCAGCGTCTTCACCAGCGGCCTCGACGACGTCGAACGGCCGGCGCAGGTCAGCGAAGAACATTGGAAGCAACTTCTGGAATCGCGGTCGAAGATGACGGTATGGTCGCTGACCGTGATCGCCCGCGTCTTCTATGCGGCCGCGGCGAGCCGGGCCACCCGCATCACCGCGCGTCCGACCGTGGAACACGTCGGATACTGCAGAACGTACGGCAGTGGGGTCTGCCCGGCCTGCCAAGGCGAGCAGAACACCGTATTCGAAAGGACCGTGGCATGAACGGGAGTAACGGTATGAACGGAAGCATGTCAACGAACGGGGCCACAGCAAAGGGCGATGCGATGGGCACTGTGCCGGCCGCCACGCCGAAATTCACCGACAGTCCGGAACAGGCCGCCGTCATCCAAGCCCCCTCATACGAGGACGTGGTCGTGGTGGCGGGCGCCGGCTCCGGCAAAACCTACACCATGACCCGCCGCATCATCACCCTCATCGACCAGGGCATCAGTCCCGAGAAGATTCTGGGCCTGACCTTCACACGCAAAGCCGCCTCCGAACTGCTTTCGCGCGTCTCCGCTGCCGTGACACGCAACCAAGCCGGACGCGGTACACGCGTCGCCTTCCTCAAACCGGAAGTCTCCACCTATGACGCGTTCTTCCAAACCATCGTGCGCCAATACGGCCTGCTCGTCGGCTTCGACCAAAACACGCAGCCATTGAGCGAAGCCGGAGCGCTGCAGCTCATCCACACCGTGCTCGACAAGCACATGGACCAGCTCATGGCCTTCGACCAAGGCGGCGACGAACTCGGCAAATTCTCCACCATCGCCGGCAACGTGTTCACCCTATCCAACGCCATCGCAGGAGCCATGATCGGCAGCGACTGCACCAGCTTCGACGAAGCCGTGGAACGCGTGCGCGCATGGGATAAGGCGTTCGTGGCGCAAGTGGCCAAAGCGCTTGAAGACGAGGACGTTCCCGATGACGAGCCGAAAGTGGGCAAGGCTCCGAAACAGAAGAAAAAGGAATCCGACACCGCCTTCGAAACCCGCATGCGCGAATACCGCGCCCAATGCCACCAACTCTGCGTCTACAAGACCGCGCAATTGGCCGGCACGGCCCGCAAACGCGACCTGCTACTCGACCTCGTGGCCGACTACCACGCCGAAAAACGCGCCCTCAACATGGCCGAATTCAGCGACTTCACCATCGCCGCATTCCAACTCGTCACCCGATTCCCCTCCATCGGAGCCACCTACCGCAAACGCTACACGCACGTGCTGCTCGACGAATACCAAGACACCTCCACCACGCAGGCGGCCCTCCTGACCGCACTGTTCCACGCCGATTCCACCCATCGCAGCGCGGTGAACGCCGTCGGCGACCCCTTCCAATCGATCTACGCATGGCGAGGAGCCAGCCCCGGCGCATTCCGCATGCTGCAACACGACTTCGGCCACGACGCCACCGACAAGCCCTACACGCTGACCGTCACCCGACGTAACTCGCGCATGGTGCTCGAAGCGGCCAACAATCTGACGAAACCATTGCGCCTGCCCGCCAGACGTCGCGGCAGTTCGCTTATGCGCGAAGTGGACGTGCCCCCGCTCGCCAATATCGACAATGCCCCCGAAGGTACGCTCGGCGTGCTCGGCTACGCCACATTCGGCCAGGAAATCGACGCCATCGTACGCTTCGCCAAACAAGCGATCGCACTGCACACGCCAACCGAAAACGAGCTCGCCGACGGAGCCAAAGACAACCGTCCGCACGTGGCGCTCCTGTTCCGCTCCAAAACGCAGATGCCAGCCTACGAGGACGCACTGGAACAAGCCGGCCTCACCACACTCGTCGTCGGCCAGGCCGCACTCCTGGAACGTCCCGAAATCAAAGACATCCTCGCCCTGCTGCACGTCGTATGCGACCACACCGACAGCGCCGCGCTCATGCGGCTGCTCGCCACGCCACGATTCGGTCTGTCCGCCGACGATCTGCAGGCGCTCGCCGGCATCGCCGAACGGCTCAACACCGCGCAACGCTACCGCGCGCTCGTGTCGGCCGGCATCGTGGAGGCGGATGCGAATCCGTCCGACGCCGACATCCGCGCCACCGTGCGCGCCTACCGCGACCAAGTGCCCAACGCCGTCTTCCTGATCGACGTGCTGCTGCGCGGCGATCTGCGGCACCTCGTCGACGGCGTATTGAGCCGTACGGGAGCCGCGAGCGTCATCCACGCCGGTCGCGTCATCCAACAGGTGCAGCGCACGGCCGGCCATCCGTTGCCGGAAGTGGTACGCACGGCCATCACCGCGCTCGGACTGGACATCGACCTGCTGCTCGCCGAACGGATGCGGCATCCGGATGCCGGCAATCGTGTCACATCGCATGCCGCTTCGTCACTCGACGCGATGTTGTCTCTGGTGGACACCTACTTGCAGGAAATCGCCGCGCAGGGCACGCCAAGCCTGCGCGCGTTCATCTCGTGGGTGGATTCGCTGCGTGACGCGTCCGACGACAACGCCACCGCACCAGATACCCCCGTCGATGTGGTGCTCATGACCGTGCACCAGTCGAAAGGCCTGGAATGGGACGCCGTGGCCGTGGTCGGCATGCGCGACGGCACCTTCCCGTCCAGTCAAGGCGACCGCCTGAGCGTCAAAACGGACGAAGACCATCCGGGCGGTCGGCGCGACGGCGTATGGGAGCCGCCGGAATACTTCGAAAAAGCCCACACTTGGCTGGAAGACCCGTCCGCGGTGCCGGTTCCGGTGCGCGCCGACGCGGATATCCTGCCACGATTCCCGCACGACGCGCCCATCGGGGGCAATCCCGTGGAATCGCTCGACGGATTGGACGATGCGGAAGTGATCGACGACGAGGTGTTCGGCACCTTGCGAACCATGGCCGTCGACGATATGGAAGGAATGGATCCGGCAAGCCTGTACCTGACGCAACAGGAGGAATACGGCCGCCGACTGCACGCCGACGAACGCCGTCTCGCCTACGTGGCGTTGACGCGCGCCCGCTACGAGGCGCTGCTCGTATACAGCGGATGCAACGAGACGAGCCGCGACTCCCGCCTGGCGGAGGGAAAGAAAAGCGCCGCGCCGTCGAATTTCTGGCTGGAGACGCGCGATTCGATGAACGGAATCGTCACCGCGGTACGCGAACCGGACAACCTGTCCGACGATGTGGACGGCTCCCCGCACACGCTGGGACTTGACCTGCCCGACGGCTATTTCGTAGGCGAACACGCCCGCGATTTCGAGAATGCCGTGGTGGGCGATGCGTGGAACACGCCGCTCGAACCGGTCTCGGACGACCATACTTTGCCTTGGCCGTGCGATCTGAGCGCCGATGTCGCCGACAAGCTGCGTGCCGCGGCCGAACAGGTACGTGCCGTCGAATCCGACGAACCGAATATCGCTGAATCCACGGGAACGCAGGGCGACGTTGCCGATGAATCCGCCACGCCATCGCCGGAAACCGGAAACTCACTGCTGCGTCTCGCCAAACTGCTCGTCGCCGACGAACATCTCATGCCGGAACCGGACGCGGCTGACGCAGGCGAATCGCAGGACGCCTTCGACGAGGCCGTGCGTGCCAAAGGCGAACGTATCCTTGCTGCCGGCCGCCAAAACGTCACCTCGCTGCAAGCGCGCGCCGGCTCCATGGGCGAGCGTGACTCTCGCGCCTACTGGCGTGGTCTGGTCCGTCCGATTCCGCACGTCGCCTCGCCGGCGGCACAGCTCGGCACGCGGTTCCACGCATGGGCTGAGCGTTTCATCATGGCGGATGCGGACGTCGACGGCATCGGCGGTACGGAAGGTGCTGCCGGCATGGCCGCGCAGTCGCGTGCGGAACTGATCGCATTGATAGGTGATACGCAAGTCGACGCGGACAACGGCGGCGTGCAATCGCAGGACGCACCATCGCAGGACGCCCAATTGCGAGACGAACGGAAACTGGCCGCTTGGCAGCGTCGTCTCGTCGCCTCGCCGTGGGCAAAACGACGTCCAGCATGGGCGGAACGCCAGCTCGTCGTCGACATGCCCCAGCTCGGCACCATCGTCAACGGCAAACTCGACGCGGTGTTCTTCGGCGGTCTCGACGAAACGGACGAGACGAAACGCTACACCGTGGTCGATTGGAAAACCGGCGTAAAACCACGCAAACCGGACGAAATCAAGGAGAAGCTCGCACAGCTCGACCTGTACCGCCTGCTGCTCGCGGCGATGGAAGGGGTTCCGTTGGATGCAATCGACGCCTGTCTCTACTATGTGAGTGAGCCTCACGAGGCCGATCGGGAGCTTGACGCCCTCGACAAAACAGAAGAAGAGATCCTTGCCGAGTTGAGCTACGGAATTCCGCAGCAATCCGACAACGACTAGTGCCGGTGCGCAATGGCTCCTTGACCGAAGAAAGCGGGGGAGCGGCGCTTTCCGGCCTGCCTGCGGGAGAAACCGCTATGCAGGCAGCGTTGTGGAGGAACGCCGCTACCCTCGTGCAGCATGTGTGGGCGGGCGCACATGCCGGACGCAACGACAGTTAAGGAGTGTTTGATATGGCTGCGAACAGCGCAACCGCAATCCCGAACGCCGGCATGGGTGCCGGAACAAACAACGCATCGGCAATCGTCTTCCGTCCCATCGTCTGGGGCGATCTGGACGCGGTGGTCGACCTGTTCGACCGTACCTGGCCGCAGGATGTGGACAAGGTCGGCGCGGACATGTCGCGGCTGATCTCCCGATATTTCGTGCTGCACTACCTGCTGCCGACCACGTTCGCCAACGGCGCGTTCGCCGCCGACGGCACACTCGCGGGCGTCACGTTCATCCGCGTCGCCGGCGAGGCGCCGCAGCTCGACGAAATCGAAGTCGGCGAGGAAATGAAGGCCTTGGAACGCCGCATCGACGCCGATCCGGAGGCCGCCAAGCATATGGCGGCGCTGAAATCCGGCTTCTCGGTGGAACTCGATCTGGAACGCGAAGGGCGCGCCAACGAAACCACCATGGGCGAGCTGGAACTGTTCATCGTCAACCCCGACGTGCGCGGCCACGGTGTGGGCGGGCAGCTTTGGAGACGCATGCAGGAGCATTTCGCCGCATGGGACGTGCCCGCGTTCTACCTGCACACCGATTCCGACTGCGACGTGAGCTTCTACGACCACAAGGGGTTGGACTGCATCGCGCACCGCACGGCAAGCGAGACGGTCGCCCGGCTCGGCGGCAGCGCCGACGGCGAAGTGCCGCCACTGTTCGACGACATGTTCATCTACCGGGGAAAGGTGACGGCGTGACGAGCGCGAAACCGCAATCGCAATCGCACGAACCGCACGAATCGCAGAAAACGCAATCGCCATACGCGCAGCTTTTCCGCATTCCCGGCACGAAGGCGTTCTGCGTGTCCGGAGCCATCGCGCGACTGCCGATGTCCATGATGGGCCTCGGTATCGTGCTCGCGCTCAACCACATGTACGACAATTGGACGATCGCCGGCGTGATGAGCGCCGCGTACGTGCTCGCCACCGCCGCGGTCACGCCGCTGTACGCGCGCCTGTTCGACCGGTTCGGCCAGCGCAAGGTCGGTCCGGTGATCCTGACGGTGCAGGTCATCGTCATGCTGGGCTTCGCGTTCGCCGCACTGATGCGCGTGCCGATTCCGCTGCTGTTCGTGCTTGCCGTGGTCATGGGCATGACGCAGTTCTCGTTCGGCGCGCTCGTACGCACCCGTTGGGCGTACGTGCTCGACCGCGCCGACAAGGAGGACCTGCTCAACACCGCGTATGCGCTCGAATCCGCCATCGACGAGATCGTGTTCATCTTCGGGCCGATTCTGGCGGCTTTCCTGGCCGCGTCCGTGCATCCCGTATCACAGCTGTTCGTGCCGACCCTCGCCTGCGCGTTCGGCGGTGCCGTGTTCTTCGCATTGCGTGACACTCAACCGCCGGTATTGCGCGAAATCACGGTCGTCGCGGCCGGTACGGACGATGCTGACGTGCGATTGGCGGCCGGCGGTGCCGCTGGTGCCGCGGTTTCCGCGGACCGTTTCGATTTGGATCGGCTCAAGACGGGCGATCGCGACCGCAGGAAACGCAACGTGCTCACCTATGCGGGTGTGCTGCCGCTCCTCGCCGTGTTCATCGTGTTCAACATGGCGTTCACCGCGTTCGACACGTCCATGACCGCCGTCATGAAATCGCTGCACCTCGACTCCGTGCTCGGCGTGCAGCTGGCCATGCTGGCCGTCGGCTCCTGCATGGGCGCGCTGGTCTTCGGCTCGCGCGAGCTCAAAGGCTCCCGCTGGCGTCACATGATCATGTTCCTCGCCTTGATGACCGTCGGCTTCGTGGTGATCCACCTGTGCCAGGGCAACCTGATCGTGATGGGACTGGTGGAGATCCTCACCGGCCTGACCATTTCGCCGGTATTCGCCTCCGGCAACCTCCTCGTCAAGGAGACCGTGCCCGAGGAATCGCTCACCGAAGGCCTGTCCTGGGTGAGCACCGCCGGCACGATGGGCGCGTCGTTCGGCTCCATGATCACCGGCATCGTGCTCGACCATTTCGATCCGGGCGTGGGATTGAGCCTGCCCGCCGTGTTCGTGGGCTGTTCGATTCCGTTCGCGCTGATCGGCTGGCTGCTGGTGCGCCGCCGCGGCTGACCGACGTTCGATCGTCAAGCGTCATAGCCGCCTGCCTCCGCGTCGAAGCGTCTCTTTAGATTCGTAAGTGGAACACGTTATGGACGTGGGCGCGTGATTCAAAAACATGTGTGAAAACGCATGCGATTATGCGCGCGGCAAGCGCGCACGGCATGCGCGCGTCCGCGAAAACATCAAGGAGCTGCAATGATCAAGGTTTCCGTAGTCGGCGCCAAAGGCCGTATGGGCTCGCATGTGGTCGACGCCGTCGATTCCGCCGCCGACACCGAACTCGCGCTCGCGCTCGACGCAGGTGACGACCTGACCGCCATCACCCCCGAAAACACCGACGTCGTGGTGGAGTTCACCGTGCCGAGCGTGTCGCTGGGCAATGTGCTCGCCCTCGTCAAGCAGGGCGTCGACGTGGTGGTCGGCACCACCGGCTGGACCGAAGAGAAGCTCGACCAGGTGCGCGCCGCGCTCGCCGCGGCCCCGCGTGAGGGCCAGAGCGTGTTCATCGCGCCGAACTTCGCCATTTCCGCGGTGCTCGCCGACCATTTCGCAAAGGTCGCGGCGCCGTATTTCGAATCCGCGGAAGTCATCGAACTGCACCACCCGACCAAGGTGGATGCTCCGTCCGGCACCGCTTTCCACACTGCGCAGGGCATCGCCGAAGCGCGCAAGGCGGCCGGCTTGGGTCCGGTTCCGGACGCCACCGAAACCGATGGCGGCTCCCGCGGCCAGGTGGTGGACGGCATCCACGTGCACGCCGTGCGTCTGCGTGGCCTCAACGCCCATGAGGAGGTGCTGTTTGGCAACTCCGGCGAACAGCTGACCATCCGCGCCGACAGCTTCGACCGCATCTCCTTCATGCCGGGCGTGCTGCTGGCCGTGCGCAAGGTCTCCACCGGAACCTACCCGGGTCTGACCGTCGGCCTCGACCACTTCCTCGACCTGTAATCGTAATTCTTTTTTCAAACTGCCGACGGGTGCATGTGTCTCCCGTCGGCAGTTTTTTTATGGCGGATCTGTTCCGATTATTTGGCAAGGCGTGCGATGGCGGCGCTGACTTCCGCCAGCTTTTCGTCGGCGACGGTACCGCCCTCCGCCGCGGCTTTGGCGACGCAATGGTGCAGATGGTCGTCGAGCAGCAGTAGCGCCACCGACTTCAGCGCGCTGTCCGCTGCGGAAATCTGTGTCAGAATGTCGATGCAGTATTCGCCGTTTTCCGTCATCTGCCGAATGCCGCGCACCTGCCCTTCGATGCGATTCAATCGTGCGATGATCCTCTTCTGGTCGCTTGCGTACCCATGTTGTGTGGCGTTCATATCGTCCTCCTCGCTGCGCTGAAAATTTTATCTACGGCTGAAGTTTGCTCGTCCCTCTTGCCAATATACCCTATAGGGGTATATTGTGATGGTGTTTGCCGAAATCGAAAGCCAATTACGGACGGAAGGCGGCTGGAATATGCACATCGCAATCGCGCTTATTATGGCGCTGCTCGTCACGGCGGGCGTGCTGTGGTTCTTCTTCGCACCGCGCAAAGCATATCGTGCGCCGTTGCGCGACGGCGTGCAGGAAGCGGTCGTCGAAGTCAAAGGCGGGTATAACCCAGCCGTCATCGAAGCCGAAGCGGGCATGCCGTTGCGGCTGATCTTCGATCGCAAGGAAGACGGCGAATGCTCGTCGCATGTCGTGTTCTCCGATTTCGGGGTCGATCTTGCGTTGCCCGCCTTCCGCACGACCACGCTGACGCTTCATCCCGACCAGCCGGGCGAGTATCCCTTCGCATGCGGTATGAACATGCTGCACGGCACGTTGCGCATACTGCCGGGAAAGCATGCAAGTGTCGGTGCCGCCGCCGGTTCCGCGGAAACAGGCGTGCAATGCGCGCAAAAAGGCGCCGTCCAAACGTCCGGTTCGGGTGATTCGGGCAAATCGCGCGGATCGGAATCGGGAATTCGCGCCCTCATCACCCGTCTTATCGTGGCGGCCGTCTGCACGATTCCGGTATTCGGCTCCACCATGCTCATGCTGTATCCGATGCCGAACTGGCTGCAGTTCCTGCTGATGCTGCCAATCGTCGGCTATGCGGCATTGCCGATTTTCCGCAGCGGTTTCGCCGCGATCGCCCACCGCTCGCCGGAGATGAACGCGCTCGTCAGCCTCGGCGCGCTGGCCGCATTCGCCTACTCCTGCGTGGTCACCTTCGCACCGAACGTCCTGCCCGAGAACGCGCGCGAACCGTATTTCGAAGCGGTCGGTGTGGTCGTCACGCTTATGCTTGTCGGCCAGCTGCTCGAAGCGCGCGCCCGCAAAGGCACCGGTGAAGCCATGCGCGCATTGGCGGGTCTGCAACCGAAAACCGCCCGCGTGGTGCGAGACGGCAAGGAAACCAGCATCGCCATCGATGACGTGCGCGTCGGCGACATCATCGCCATCCGCCCCGGCGAGCAGCTGCCGGTCGACGGCATCGTCATATCCGGCAGCTCCACCGTGGACGAATCGATGATCACCGGCGAAGCCATGCCGGTCGCCAAAACCGAGGGCAGCGAAGTGACGGGCGTCACCATCAACGGTGGTGGCTCGCTGCGGTACCGCGCCACGAAAGTCGGCAAGGACACCGTGCTCGCGCAGATCATCGGCATGGTGGCCGCCGCACAAAGCTCGAAAGCCCCCGTGCAACGATTGGCGGACCGTATCTCCGGCGTTTTCGTGCCGATCGTGGTGCTCGTCGCCGTATGGTCGTGCGCATTGTGGTTCGCGTTCGGCCCCGAACCGCGTGTCACGCACGCGCTGGTCGCCGCGGTATCGGTGCTGCTGATCGCCTGCCCGTGCGCGCTCGGACTGGCGACTCCGTTGTCGGTGACGGTCTCGACTGGCCGCGCGGCTCGCATGGGGGTGCTGGTCCGTTCCGCCGAAGCGTTGGAAACATGCGGCAAAGTCAATGCCGTCGTATTGGATAAGACCGGCACGATCACCGCCGGCAAACCCACCCTTACCGATGTGCTGCCGTTGGGCGTGTGGCATCGGCGTCCCGATGATTTGCTGACGATCGTCGCCGCCGCCGAACGTGATTCCGAGCATCCGCTCGCTGCTGCGATCGTTGCCGCAGCTGCGGAAAAAGCCGACGTCGCGGACGTTGCGGAACTCGCGCAAACCACCGATTTTCAGGCGATTGCCGGCCGTGGCGTCACCGCGCGTGTCACCTTCCGCGGCCTGCCGCACACCGTCGCCGTCGGCAACACCGACCTGATCGACGACCTTGACGTCAACATGCCCGACGTTACGTCCGATACCTCCGAAATTGCCTCCGAGACCATCCACGATACGAACCTCGACGCCATCATCGCCGACATGGAACGCCTGTCTCGGCAAGGCAAGACGCCGATCCTGGCGGCCATCGACGGCCATCTCGCCGGCATCGTCGCCGTCGCCGACGTGCCGAAAGCCGACTCGCGCCAAGCCATCGAACTGCTCCGCAAACGTGGCGTCGAAGCCGTCATGCTCACAGGAGACAATCCGACCACCGCACGCGCCATCGCAAACCAGGTCGGTATCGACGAACGTCATGTGATCGCCGGCGTGCGGCCGGAACGCAAGGCCGACGAAATCGCAAAACTCCAATCGCAAGGCTATACGGTGGCGATGGTCGGCGACGGCATCAACGACGCGCCCGCCCTCGCCCGAGCCAACGTCGGATTCGCCATCGGCACCGGCACCGACGTGGCCATCCAATCCGCCGACGTGACACTGATGGGCGGATCGCTGATGGGACTCGTGCACGCGCTCGACCTGACGCATGCCGCCATGCGCAACATCGCGCAAAACCTCGGCTTCGCACTCGGCTACAACAGCATCGGCATCGCGATCGCGGCCGGCGTGCTGTATCCGTTCACCGGAACGCTGCTGAATCCGATGATCGCCGGCGCCGCGATGGCGTTCTCGTCGTTGTGCGTGGTGACGAACGCAAGCCGGCTGCGCCTGTTCGATCCGGACGCGGAGGCGGCGAAAAACAAGACGTATCGGGTACGCAAGCCCGATCCGAGCAAAAATAATGGCAACCAGCACAGTCGGAAAGGAACGATCATGGGACTGTTCAGCGATCACAAGGCCAAGAAGGAAGCCGAGAACATGGGCGCGATGGGCGCCGGACACTGCTGCGGCGGTCATGACGGCCACGGCATGGCTTCGAATATGGGCGATTCCGCGGCGAACGTTGCGAAGGACCCGGTCTGCGGCATGACCATCGACCCGTCCACCGCTGCGGCCACCCGCGAATACGGCGGCGTCACCTACTACTTCTGCAACCCCGGTTGCGCCGACAAGTTCGCCCAGAACCCGGCCGCCTACCTGGGCTGAGACCTGATTCTCGTCCGTCCCCAATCTGCCGACATCGAATGACATCCGGCCGTCGGCGGGTTGGGGATTTTTGTTGAATGGTTGATTTACGGATTCCGATTCACGGACGAACGATAAGATTCCCCTCCCGCACTCCGGAGAGCGCGTCCCGCCCCGCTACAAACGTGCGCGTGACGACGCCGTTAAGCGTCATGCCATCGCAGGCGCAGATCGGATTGCGGCTTTCCAAAGCGGTAGCATCCACAACAAACCGTTCGTACGGGCGAATAATCGCCAAATCGGCCCGCAATACCGGCGTTATATCGCCACGATCGTCAAGTCCCACAAGCCGTGCGGTGTTGCACGACATCCACCGCACGACGTCGGCCAAACTCAAGCCGCGCCGCATCGCACCCGTCAACACCGCGCGGAATCCGACCTGCAGACTGGAAACGCCACCCCACGCGGTGGCGAGCGTGCCGGCTTTCATATCCGCGCTGGCCGGGGAATGATCGGTGACGACACCATCCAACGTGCCGTCGGCAAGCCCCGCCCATAGCGCGTCCTGCTCGCGCAGGTCGCGGATCGGCGGGCAGCATTTGAATTCGGTGGCGTTGTCGGGAATATGGTCGCAATCCAACGTGAGGTAATGCGGACAGGTCTCCGCGCTGACCGGCAGTCCTTCGGCCTTCGCCTGCCGCAGCACGTCCACGCTCAGACCGCTGGACACGTGCAGAATATGCGTGCGGCAGCCGGTGCGTGCCACCAGCCGTACGATCTTGCGCACCGCGTTCGCCTCGCATTCGGCCGGGCGCGATGCCGCGTTCAACAGTGTTCGCAACAGTCGGGGATTTTGTTGCCGCGTTAGTCGCCCATTTTGCTGGTTTGGCACCGTTTCTTCTATGCCGAATCCGCCCGATATGCGATGTTGATTGTGTGGGGTAAGCTGTTTTTGCCATGGTCGGTCATCTCCTGATGGTGGGTCGCGTTGCCAAGAGGCGCCGCCACTGCCTGTGATGGATGCATTTCAGTGCTTACGGCATCTGAAATTCTTCATTCGTCGTGACAGTTGTCGGCGGCCAAACCTGGTGAAACCCGGAAAGCAAGGGGTAGCGTCGTCAGGAGAGCGGATGCGCCGCGTGAGAATGTACTGCAGGGAAGGGCGATGAGCGTGACTTCTGGAATTATGCTTTCAGACAATATGGGGGCTTCGAAGGACGCCATGGACGAGGAAGGCAATGCTGCCGCGGACCTCGGCTTGGTGGCGCGCATCCGGGAATCCTTCGATTCGCTGACTGCGACGGAACGTGAGGCCGCGCAGTTCATTCTGGGTCATCTAACCGACGTGCTGGTCTGCAATTCCGTGGAATTGTCGCAGTTGAGCGGCATCTCGCAGCCGACGCTCAGCCGCCTGTACCGCAAGCTCGGCTATGCGAACGCGGGCGAATTCAGACGTGACGTGCGTCGCGTCCATCGTCCTGGCTCTCCGGAGCTTTCACGGCACACCCAGTGCGACGATTTGGTCGCCGACCATCTGCGCCGTGACGAGGAAAGCCTGAAACGCACGTTTGAAGGCATCGACCGCGCGCAACTGTCATCCGCATGCCAAGCCATGGCCACGGCCCCGCATGTGGCGGTGGTCGGGTACCGCAGCAGCTATCCCGTGGCGCTGCACATGCGCGAACAGCTGATGCGGCTACGCGGAAACGTTGATATTCTGCCGAATCCAGGCCAGTCCATAGCCGAAGATCTGGTTGATTATGCGGCAGGCGACGTAATCGTCATCATCGGCGTGGGCCGGCGTCTTCCCTTCTTCTCGCGGCTCATCGACGTGATGCTTGAGCGCGGCCTGACCGTGGTGGTGATTGGCGACATTTCGGCGCGCAACGCCGTCATCGGTCGTAACGTCGCCTTCTTCAAAGTGGTGCTGAACTCCCACGTGCTGACGAGCTTCACCGCGGCGTTCGCCCTGATCGCCCTGATGGTGGACGAAGTCGGAAAATGCCTCGTCGATACCGAAGACGAGGTGCACGCGCGTATCGAAGGCATCAACGATTGCTTCGATGCGCTCGATGAGCTTGAAGATTGATAGGGAAAATCTAGGCGCGGCACGTCCCGTTGGAACGGCGGTAAACGGAAGTGGAAGCGGGAATGGGAACGGAATGAATTCAAAACGAAACATGCTGGCGTACGACCGGTCCTCCACCGGATTGTGGGTGGCTTTGATTTTCCTCGTATCGCTGAATCTGCGGCCCGCCATCGCCGCCGTCGGGCCGGTCCTCGCCCAAATGGGAACCGACCTTGCGTGGGGTGAGGGCGTGCAGGGCGTATTGACGGCGATTCCGCTGATCGCCTTCGCCGCGGTCAGCCCGCTGGTCACGTTCCTTGCACGCCGCATCGGCATCGACATGTCGATTCTGCTGGCCCTGCTGTGCATCGCGGCGGGCGACGCCATCCGCTCGTTCGGCGGCGGCGTTGGCATCTGGCTGGGCACGGTGGTGTTCGCTTCCGCCATCGCCGTCGGCAACGTTCTGGTTCCGGTGATCGCAAAACGTGACTACGCCGGCCATGTCGCGATGGCGACCGGCGTCTATTCCGGCTGCATCACCGCCGGCAGCGCCACCGCAGGTTTGCTGTCCGCGCCGCTTGCGCAGATGTGGGGCGGTTGGCGTGCGTCACTCGCCTTCTGGAGTGTGCCTCCGCTGGTTGTCGCCGCACTGTGGGCGTTGCGTATCCTGCACAATCGCAAAGTCGTTATCGCTTCCGCCGGCGGCACCATTGAAACCAGCGATACTGGCGATATCGATGATATTGGCGATCGCAGCACGACGGCCAACGCACAAAACCCGCATTCCGCACAGCGACCGGCATGTTCCACGCAATCGTCGCATGGCGTGTTCACCCGCGTGCTGCGCCGTCCGATGACGTGGTACGTGACGGCCTTCATGGGGCTGCAATCATCCGCTTTCTACACCATGTCCAATTGGATGCCGTCCATCTCCGCATCCATCGGCTACGATGCCTCCACCGCCGGCGTGCATCTGTTCATCTTCCAAGGCATCGGCATCCTTTCCGGCTTGGTCATTCCTAAGCTCATGAACGTGCGCGGCAACCAGGTCTGCGCGGCGCTCACCGCCAGCGCTCCCATGCTGATCGCCGGCCTTGGCATGCTGCTGTTGCCTCACCTCATGCCGGTATGGGCGTTCGTCGGTGGTTGCGCGCAGGGCGCTTCGCTGGTAGTGGCGCTCGCACTGATCGCGTTGCGCGGCCGTGACAGCGCCGAAACCGTGGTGCTGTCGGGCGTCGCGCAAGCGATCGGGTATCTCATCGCGTCGTTTGGACCTTTGCTGTTTGGCGTGCTTGTCGAAGCCACGGGCGGACGGCAGGTGTCGTTGACGGTATTCACGTTCATAGCATTCCTCCAGTGCGTCGTCGCGGTTCTTGCCGGCAAGCCGGACGAAAGTGCTCCGGCTGCCGCAGCTCCTTCCACAATATGACTGTTTCGCATATCGCGAAGCCGCAAGCGTCCGCAGAGGGAAGTACCGTTAGCCGTATGACAAGCCCTAAGACTGACGGTACTATGCATCTGCTCGATCCTGCTCCCTTCGGACGTATCCTTCCGGCCATGGTCACCCCCATGAAGGCTGACGGAGCCGTAGATTTCGAAGCCGCGCAACAGCTGGCGAGGCAGCTCGTGGCGGATGGTGCCGACGGTCTTGTGGTCAACGGCACCACCGGCGAATCTCCGACCACCCACATGGAGGAGAAGGTCGAGCTGGTTCAGGCCGTCAAGGAAGTCGTGGACGTGCCGGTCATTTCCGGCGCCGGTTCCAACGACACCGCGCACACCGTGCGCATGGTGGAGCAGACCCAGGAGGCGGGCGCCGACGCGGTGCTCGTGGTCGCCCCGTATTACTCCCGTCCGTCGCAGGAAGGCGTGTTCCGCCACTACAAGGCGGTCAACGATTCCGCGGACAAGCCGATCATCGTCTACGATGTGCCGGGCCGTACCGGACTGCACATCCAGCTGGAAACCTACCGTCGTATGGCCGAACTCGACCACGTCAAGGCCGTCAAGGACGCCACCGGCGACATCGCAGGCGCGGTGCGCAAGCGCATGGAGACCGGTCTGACCTGGTATTCGGGCGATGACGGCCTGTTCCTGCCGTTCCTGTCCGTCGGCGCCGTCGGCATCATCTCTGTGATCGCACACGCGGCCGCCGGTCCGATGCGTGACCTCGCCAACGCGTTCGATCGTGGCGATATCCACGAGGCGCAGCGCATCTCCGTGCAGCTGGCGCCGCTCGTCGAAGCGATGAACGGCAATGGCTTCCAGGCCGTGATGGCCAAGGCCTCGCTGAAGGTGCGTGGAATCCTCGACTCCACCGAAATGCGCCTGCCGAACGTCGGTCCGGGCGAAGCGGAACTCGTGCGCGCGGAAAAGGGCATGCGCGCCGCGGGACTGCTGTGAACCGAATCGCATGATGCGACTGGCCTGTCGCGCATGAACGCCGGCAGGCACCCAAATTCCTCGTTTCCGCATAGGCGGAGACAATTAGTAATAGAAATCCAACTAGGAAATGGCTACAGAAGAAACCACAAAGACAACAACACACAAGCGCGGCAGCAAGGCTGCCAAGCGCACTGAAACCGCAGTCAAGGCATCCAAGACCACCAAGGCCGCGAAGTCCGAGAAGACCGCCACCAAGAAGGCCAAGTCCTCCACCCGCAGCCGTGGCAACGGTGGCTCGCGCAACGGCGGCTCCCGTGGATCCCGTGGCGGCAACGGTTCGAACCGTCGCCCGTCGCATTCCGCGTCGCAATCCACCGCGCCGCAGCAGGACGAGGTGCTGATCGCCCCGCCGAAGTACCGCAAGGGCTCCATGCGCATCGTGCCGCTCGGCGGTCTGGGTGAGATCGGCCGCAACATGAACGTGGTCGAATACAACGGGCATATCCTGCTCATCGACTGCGGCGTGCTCTTCCCGGAAGAGGAGCAGCCGGGCGTGGACCTCATCCTGCCTGACTTCCACTACATCAAGGACCGTCTCGACAAGGTCGAGGCGCTCGTGCTCACCCACGGCCACGAAGACCACATCGGTGGCGTGCCGTACCTGCTCAAGCTCCGCCCGGACATTCCGCTGATCGGCTCCAAGCTCACCCTCGCCTTCGTTGAGGCCAAGTGCAAGGAACACCGCATCAACCCGACGCTCGTCGAGGTCAAGGGACGCGACAAGCTCAAGGTCGGCCCGTTCAACCTGGAATTCGTGAACGTCACGCACTCCATTCCGGACGCGCTCGCCGTGTTCGTGCAGACCCCCGCCGGCTCGCTCATCGACACCGGCGACATCAAGCTCGACCAGCTGCCGCTCGACCACCGCATCACCGATCTGGTGGAATTCGGCAAGCTCGGCGAAAAGGGCGTGGACCTCCTGATGATGGACTCCACCAACGCCGAGGTCCCGGGCTTCGTCAAGCCGGAGACCTCCATCGGTCCGGCGCTCGACCAGGCGTTCGCACAGGCCACGCGCAAGATCATCGTGGCCAGCTTCTCCAGCCACGTGCACCGCGTGCAGCAGGTCGTCGACGCGGCCCACAAGTACGGCCGCAAGGTCGTGTTCGTCGGACGTTCCATGGTCCGCAACATGTCCATCGCAGCAGATCTGGGCTACCTGCGTCTGCCCGAGGACACCGTCATCGACCTGAAGCAGGCCCATGACGTGCAGGACGACAAGCTCGTCTACATGTGCACCGGCTCCCAGGGCGAGCCGATGGCCGCGCTCGGCCGCATCGCCGACGGCAACCACCGCGACATCACCATCAACGAGTTCGACACGGTGATCCTCGCCAGCTCCCTGATCCCAGGTAACGAGCATGGCGTCTACAAGGTCATCAACAAGCTCGTGCAGCTCGGAGCCCGCGTGGTCAACCGAGACAACGCCGCCGTGCACGTCTCCGGCCACTGCAACGAAGGCGAGCTGCTGTACATGTACAACATCGTCAAGCCGAAGTGCGCCATGCCTATCCACGGCGAAAACCGCCACTTGGTGGCCAACGGCATGATCGCCGTCAAGACCGGCGTCGATCCGCAGAACGTCGTGCTGGCCGAAGACGGCGACGTCGTCGACCTGTACCACGGCCAGGCCGCGGTCGTTGGCTCCGTGCCGTGCGGCTACGTCTACGTCGATGGCGATTCCGTCGGCGAACTGACCGACGAAGAACTCGAGAAGCGCCGCATCCTCGGCACCGAAGGCTTCGTGTCCAGCTTCGTGGTCGTCGACACCGAAACCGCGGATGTTATCACCGGCCCGAAGATCTACCTCAACGCGGTCGCGGAAGACGAAAGCGAGTTCGACAAGGTCCGTCACCAGATCGTCGAGCAGCTGCAGGACGCGATGATGCAGGGCACGCGCGACACCTACAAGCTGCAGCAGATCATGCGACGCACGCTCGGCGGCTGGGTGGCACGACAGCTGCACCGCAAGCCGATGATCGTCCCCGTCGTCGCCGACATCGCGCAGGACGTGGACGACGCGATGGGACTGAACGCCGCGAAATAAGCCGTAAATTTACCATAAATTGAATCAAGGCGACGTGATCGGCACAACTGATCGCGCCGCCTTCTGTTACCAGAAAGAAGGAGTGACATGCCAGGAGCAAACCTCACCCGAATCGAAGCGGAAGAACGCAAAAGCATCATCGCCGCGCCAATCCATTACACGGTCAAGCTTGACCTGACCCGCGGAGCCAAGGATTTCGGCTCCGAAACCACCATCACCTTCGACGCGAAGCCGGGGGAGTCAAGCTTCCTTGACCTCATCGCCAACGAAGTCAGCGAAATCACCCTCAACGGTGAAACCCTCGACCCGGCTGAAGCGTACGTGGACAGCCGCATCGAGCTGAAGGGCCTCAAGGAGCACAACGAGGTTACCGTCAAGGCGATGTGCCAGTACTCCAACACCGGCGAAGGCCTGCACCGCAGCGTCGACCCGTCCGACGGCAACGTCTACCTGTATACCCAGTTCGAAGTGCCGGACGCCCGCCGTGTCTACGCCGTGTTCGACCAGCCTGATCTGAAGGCCGTGTTCGACTTCTCCGTGCTCGCCGCCAAATCCTGGATCGTCACGTCCAACATGCCCACCTCCTCCGTGACCGACAACGAAACCGTCACCGAGGAAGGCACGCTCGGCGATCACGCCGCCGAAACCACCAAGCTGTGGGTGTTCGAGCTGACCCCGACCATGAGCTCCTACCTCACCGCCATCTGCGCCGGACCGTACGCCGAATGGCACACCGAATACGCCAATGAGGACGGCCGCACCGTGCCGATGGCCATGTACTGCCGCCAGGCGCTCGCCAAGGCCTTCAGCAAGGACGTCGACTACCTGTTCGACATCACCAAGAAAGGCTTCGCCTTCTACGCCAAGACCTGGGGCGTGCCGTACCCGTACGCCAAGTTCGACCAGATCTACGTGCCGGAATACAACGCCGGCGCCATGGAGAACATCGGCATGGTCACCATCCGCGACCAGTACGTGTTCGAATCCAAGGTCACCGACGCCTATGCGGAACGCCGTGTGGTCACCGTGCTGCACGAGCTCGCCCACATGTGGTTCGGCGACTACGTGACCATGAAGTGGTGGAACGACCTGTGGCTCAACGAATCCTTCGCCGAGTTCACGTCCACCCTCGCCACCGCCGAAGCCACCGAATGGAAGGACGCCTGGGCAACCTTCAGCTCCGGCGAAAAGAGCTGGGCGTTGAATCAGGACCAGCTGAGCACCACCCACCCGATCGTCGCCCCGATCAACGACCTCAACGACACCTACGTCAACTTCGACGGCATCACCTACGCCAAGGGCGCCTCCGTGCTGAAGCAGCTCGTGTACTACGTGGGCCGTGAGAAGTTCTTCAAGGGCATCAACAACTACCTCAACAAGCACGCCTACTCCAACGCCACCCTCGCCGACCTGCTCGCCGAACTGGAACTCACTTCCGGCCGCGACCTGAAGGCGTGGAGCGCCCAGTGGCTTGAGGAATCCGGCATCAACACCATCGCCACCGAAGTCGAAGAGAACGAGGACGGCACCATCAAGCGTCTCGCCCTGCGCCAGACCGCTCCGGCCGAGCATCCCGTGCTGCGCGCCCACCGTCTCGCCGTCGGCTTCTACAACGAGGATCCGGAAACCGGCAAGATCGTGCGCACCGACCGTTTCGAACTGGACGTCGACGGCGAACTGACGGTCGTCGACGCGGCCGCGGGCAAGGCACGTCCGTCGCTGATTCTGGTGAACGACGACGACCTGACCTACACGAAGCTGCGTTTCGACGACAAGAGCCTCGCATTCGCGACAAGCAACCTGTACCGCTTCGACGACGCGCTCGCCCGTTCCGTGATTTGGCTCGCCCTGTGGGACATGACCCGCGACGGCGAACTGCCGGCACGCCAGTTCATCGACACCTCGCTGGCCGCGCTCGCCACCGAACACGAGTCCACCACCTTCCGTTACGCGCTGGCACAGGTCAGCACCACCGCATGGCATTACACCGCTCCGGCAGAGCGTGCCGAGATCGTGAAGCATGTGGCCGCCGAACTGTTCAAGCTGGCGGGTCAGGCCAAGGCCGGCTCCGACGAACAGTTCCAGCTCGTCACCGCCTACCTGGGCTACGGCGAGCCGGGCGACGAGGCGTTCGTCGCCAACGCGAAGGGCCTGCTCGACGGTTCCGTGGCATTCGACGGTCTGGAAATCGACAACAACTTCCGCTGGACCATCATCAACGCGCTGAGCACCGTCAACGCGATCGACCAGGCGGGAATCGACGCCGAACTGGCCAAGCGCGAAACCACCGAGAACCGTGAGTTCGCCTATGGCGCACGCGCCGTGGCCGGTACCGCCGAAGCGAAGGCATGGGCTTGGAACGAGGCCCTGCACAACGACGAGCTGACCAACATGCAGCTTGAGGCTGTGGCCGGTGGCTTCGCAGCCACCCCGCGCGCCGACTTGGCCGAACCGTACGCCGAGAAGTATTTCGAGGTCGCCGACTGGATTTGGGAGCACAAGACCTTCCACATGGCGGAAGCGCTGCTCGAAGGCCTGTATCCGGGCTATGCCGATCCGGCGAAGCTCGTGGAGCTGGGCGACGCCTGGCTCGCCTCCCATAAGGACGCGGACAACGCCTTGCAGCGCATTGTGCGTGGCAACGTCGAGGCTTCTCACCGCACGCTGAAAGTGCGCGACTTCAACGCCGCGCTCTGATAGCAGGGGCGACAGGAACGTTCCCGCTTAAGAGCCGTCATGTCGTCGCACGACTTTGATTTTGGGTGCGATTTTCAAAGTCATGCGACGGGCATATCGGCATTTATGCCCCCTAATCCTCGTTTTCCGCTTGAAAATAAGGATTAGGGGGCATTTTGCGTCGAAGGCTGTCGCACGACTTTGATTTTGGAGGCATTTTCAAAGTTGTGCGACAAGCGTGCTGGCTTTCATACCTTCTAACTCTTATTTTTTGCTGGTTTTCAACGGAAAATGATAGTTAGGGGGTATTTCTTTATCAAGTGTTGCCGCACGACTTGATTTTCCGCCTTGAAATCAAAGTCGTGCGACACGAAAAGGGCATTGCGCGCCGTGAAATGCTTTGAATTGTGAAGTGTTATGCGATTGCGTCGTCACCTGCTGGTTTCGGCGGCACGGTTGAGTACGATAGGTCACGGAAATATCGTTTGCAGATAGCGAGGATTTGAGACTCATGCCACGTATGTTCGGAACCGACGGCGTTCGAGGATTGGCGAATAGGGATTTGACGGCACAGCTGGCGCTCGATTTGGGTGACGCCGCGGTGCGTGTGCTGGGCGATGACGAGCGGAGCGAATTCGAAAGCCGTCGCCGTGCGCTGGTCGGTCGTGATACACGAGTTTCCGGCGATTTCCTTGCCGCCGCATTGTCCGCTGGCATGTCCGCCGGCGGCTTCGACGTGATCGACGCCGGCATCATCCCGACGCCGGGCGTCGCATACCTGACGTCCGTGCTCAACGTGGAAATGGGCGCGGTGATCTCCGCATCCCACAATCCGATGCCCGACAACGGCATCAAGTTCTTTGCCCGCGGCGGCTTCAAGCTGCCCGACACCAAGGAAGACGAGATCGAAGCGGTGCTCGGCCAGGATTGGGATCGTCCTACCGGCGCCGGCGTGGGTCGTGTCAGCCATGACACCGCCACCGCAACCAACCTGTACATCGACCATCTGGTTTCCGCCATCGCGCCGGTCGGTCCGGACAAGTCGCAGCCGACGCCGCTGAAGGGCCTGAAGATCGTGGCCGATTGCGCGAACGGCGCCACGTCCGTGGTCGCTCCGGAAGCCTTGCGCCGCGCCGGCGCCGACGTGACCGTCATCAACGCGTCGCCGGACGGCTACAACATCAACAAGAACGCCGGCTCCACCCATCCTGAGCAGCTGCAGGCCATGGTCAAGGCCTCCGGCGCCGTCATGGGCGTTGCCTTCGATGGCGATGCCGACCGTTGCCTTGCCGTGGATGAGGATGGCAACATGGTCAACGGCGATCAGATCATGGGCATTCTGGCACGCGCCAAGAAGAACGCGGGCAAGCTCAACCATGACACCCTCGTCGTGACGGTGATGAGCAACTTCGGTCTGAAGTTGGCCCTGCGTTCCATGGGCATCAAGACCGTGCAGACCAACGTGGGCGACCGTTACGTGCTTGAAGAGATGCTGCGAGGCGATTATTCGCTCGGCGGCGAGCAGTCCGGCCACGTGATCAACCGTGAATTCGCCACCACCG
>ERZ827490.911-NODE-911-length-42006-cov-3.896355_pt1 | contig 42006 bp, 32 predicted proteins | sample MGYA00519770_ERZ827490 | MGnify/ENA primary metagenome ERZ827490 (study PRJEB31778, sample SAMEA3449324) | human gut metagenome | biome: human gut; feature: human-associated habitat; material: faeces | place: United Kingdom | collected 2010/2012 ...
TTCTTTTGCTCTAAAAGCGTTTCTTCCGCAGCCGAATAAATTTTTCTTAAGCCGTTATTCCCGCAGGCAGCTGCCGAAAAAAGAATAACCGCCGCCGTCAGTATTAAAAATGCTCTTTTTAGCTTCATAGTTCTCTCCTAAAGAAAATACATGTATTTCAACTTGAGTTTTTTATTGTTCCGGAACTTTTCCAAATTCTCTTTAATATTTCGTACTTTAAGACAATAACGTCTTTTCGTTTTTGCTCGCTTATTGCGTTGGAACTGAAATACGCCTCTTGCCATATTTTTACGACATTTATATGAGAATCTCTTAAGTCTGCGTCAATATACTCCGCATAAGCCTCCGCAGGTCTGTTATCCGTGTTTATCCCTCCGGCAATCATAATATCGGTTATATATTTAAAGGCCGAGCAAATTGCCGTGCGCAAATCCTTTGACATATGCCGCAATCCTAATTTTCCCGCTTTCTCAATATATTTTTCAAGCTCCGCTTTATACCCCGTATCCTCGGTGCTGTAAGTATATACCTTTTTTGCATCGGATAAATATCCAAAAAACCTGTTGCAAAATAATCGCAGGACTCATCATATTTCGCGTTAAGCGTAACCTTAAAGCCGTTTTTCTTAAAGCTTCCGCAATATGTTGTCTCGTAGCCTATATGCCGCCATTTCTCGGCGCTTAAATCTATATTTGCTGTAAGCTCGGCATTAATCGAATTCTCCCCGTTATTTACCTTTTCGAAAAACCGCATAAGGTCTTTGGCAGTTCCTAAAAGGTAATATCCCTCGTCGTTAACCCGCGGCTCATCCTCGGCAAACGCAGGCATAGGCAGCATGCCTAAAATAAGAACGAGCGTAATAATAAATGCCGATATTCTTTTAGCAATTTTCACAACAATTCCACCAAATGCTTTTCAACATTTTAAACAGAAGCGAATAATCCGTATTTTTCTTTTATTCTTTTAAGCTTTTCGCCGATCGGTTTAGAAAGCAGCAATAAGAAAACAACATTTGATGCAGCATATTCCGCAGTAACCGGAAGCGCCGAAACTATAGCGGCGGCATATCTCGTAAAATTAAAATAGCCGTCTGCCCAAAGAACCGTCCATACGTCCATTATAAGAGAAAAAAGCACTCCGGAAAAAACGCCGTAAACGCATAGCGCCGCTTTATTGTTTTTAAGCGGACGAGAAAGCGCCCCGGCTATAAAGCCTATAATTCCCCATGAGAACATCTGAAAAGGGGTCCAGGGTCCTTGTCCGAAATAAAAGTTCGAAATTACAGCCGAAAGAGAGCCTATCATAAACCCAGAGCTTTTTCCCAGCCAAATTGCGGATATAACCGTTAATGCGGTTACCGGCTTAAAACCGGGAAGCCATGCAAAAACGAACCTTCCCGCCGCAGTCAGCGCTATCAAAACCGCAATAACCACAAGCTCTTTTGAAGAAACGTCTCTTTTTTCAAAGGCACAGAACACGGGCACGCAGGATAAAACCGCAACGCATAAGGATATCCATGCATAGTGCTTTCCCTTAAAAATCGCCGCGCCTATAATAACTGCGGCGGGAACTGCGGCAACGGCTGAATTTCACTCATATGCCCACTATAGGGGTCGCGTTCGAACAAACAGTAACGCCACCGAGAAAATCAGGGAACTTTCAGGGCCCCGCAAGGCACTTCCCATAAAAAGGCTGCGGCCGGCGGGTACGATGCGCGACCGTAAGCCCGGCCGAACGGCCTTGAGTGTGCCGCGCATCGCACCCGCCGGCCGCAGCCGTAATTAAAACTAGACGTCCGTGCTATTCAGTCAGCCACAATCTTGGCATACTCGTCAGCGCTAAGCAGGTCAGGCTCGTCATCCTCAAGCTCGATCTTGAAAATCCAGCCCTCGCCGTACGGATCGTCCGTCACAATGCTCGGATCGTCCGCAGCCTCGTTGTTGACGTAGCGGATGGTGCCAGCCACCGGCGAGACCAGCGCGGTGACCGCCTTGGAGGATTCGAATTCCGCCACTTCGTCGCCAGCTTCGACCTGCGTACCGACTTCAGGCAAATCGATGTACACGAGTTCGCCGAACTGTTCGGTGGCGTATTCGGTAACGCCCACCATGGCGGGTTCAACGGAGGAATCCACCCACACGTGCTCGTCGGAGTATTCGAGGTGCTCGGGCACGTCGAGGTTCACTTTGCTATCGTTTGCTTCGCTCATGCCGCCCATTGTACGGCGTATGCGAACGCCGCGCACCCGCGCCACGCGTAACGGGTCAGCGTACCGGTCCGGATGGCATGGCGCCGACTACCTGCACGATGGTGCCTTCCGGACAGTTGTCGTAGATCCACTTGGAATCGGCTTCGTACATGTTCACGCAGCCGTGGGAGCCGTAGTGCGCCGGGTCGCCGTGGGCGATGCCGTAATTGTTCCAGCTTGCCGTGTGGAAGCCTTCGCCGCCGTAGAAGTAGCTTACCCACTTCACACCCTTGGACAGGTAGCGCGAGCCGTCGTCGTTCAGGCCGGTCATGTCCTGGATCTGATACTTGAGGTAGATGTAGAAGGTGCCCAGGTCGGTTTCGTGCTTGCCGGTGGTGCCCGTGCACACCGGGAAGGTCTTGACGGCCTCGTCGTTATGATACACGGTGGCAGTTTGCGCGGTGCGGTCCACCACGATGCGGTATTCGCTCTTCTTCTGCACGGTTTTGAAGTTCTGCACATCACCGTCCACCGGAATGGTGGCGCCTTGGCCGTTTTTGAGCGCTTCGCCGATCTTCGGTGCGAGCGCCTCCATGTTCTTGACCTTCACGCCGTTCACGCCTTTGACGATGGTGGCCAGCACTTTGCCGCTGTTGTCGACGGCGTCTTCTTGGTCGACCGCGTCCTGGTTGAGCTGGGCTGGGACCTGCTGCTGCACGTAGTTGGTGATGGCGTTGTCATCGTAGGACAGCGAAAGCGTGCCGTGTTCGAGGTCGGCGTCGGTTTTCAGCCATGAGGCCACGACTTCGGCTGGAATCTGGAAGGTCTTGCCTTGTCCGTTGTCCAGCACAATTGGCGCATTCAGTCGCGCGTTTGCCTGGTCGGCCACGTTTTGGGCTTCAGGCAGTGCGACCGGCACGTCGATGGTTTCGTACGTAATCGTCACGCTGCCGCTGTGCCCCGGGTTCGCGATGGCTTTGGCGACCGTGTCGATCACGTTGTCCACCTTCGGGGACCTGCCGCCGCGGCCTTCCACTGCGACGAAGGCGTGCGCGTTGACATCGTACGATGCGGTGGACGATACCGCGCGGTCGGTGTCCTGCACGAATTTGTCGGTGACGAACGTTCTGAGGGCCAGCTTGTTGGATTTGGCGTTCAGCGGCACGTTCTTCTTGACGAACGGGTTGACTTCGTTGATGTATTCGAGTGCGCCGTTGGTCTGGTGCTTAGCGGCGAGCAGTTCCGTGACCGTCTTGTCGACGTTGTAGCTCACGCCGAGGTCGCTCAGGCTGCCGGAAGCGCTGTTGCCGTTGCCGTCCTTGATGTTCACGGTGGTGTTCTTCACGGCGGCCGTCACCGTGTTTTTCAGCTGGTCGGCGGTCTGTCCGGCCACGCTGGTTCCGCCGAAGGTCACGCCCGGCGCGGCCTTGTCTTGGAAGTACCAGCGTGCGGTGAAGAAGCCGGCGATCGCGGCGACCACCAGTACGGCGAGCACGATTCCGGTGATAATCAGTGGCAGTTTGCGTTTCTTGGCCACGACGGCTTCTCCTTCGACCGGCATGGTGAGCACGGGAATGGCGGGAGCGGGCGTGGATGAGGGCATGTCACCGGTAGGAATGGCACCAGTGGGAACAGCTCCGTTGGGGACAGCTCCGGCAGGCGTGGTTTCGGCGGCACCAGCCGTCGGGAATGACTGGAACGGCTGGGTCTGGTCCGATGCGAAATTCAACGGCGGCATGGTCTCGGTGGCGGCGTTGGACACGTCATCCTGTTCGGACACATCGGCCACGTCGGCAAGATTGATCGTATCGCCGTTCTCACCAGACTGCGGCGGCACGGCATTCACCCCTTCAAACGAGATGCCGGCGAAGCTGTTGTCCGTATCGCTCTGCCCACTTCTATCAGACATGTATGTGGTTTCCTCATTCACTCTCTTAACGGTACATACCATGCAGCATGATACGCAGACGAGTGCCCAAACGAATACCTAAACAAGCTCCCCCGGCAACCGCCCCGAAGACAGGCTCAGCCGATACCACCTTTTAATGGCAGGTCTTGTCACGGCAGGTCGTGGCCGAGCCATTCCTCAATCATGTAGCGTGCGATCGTGGCTTTGCCCGGAGCCTCCATACGTCCCGAAACCAGTTCGCTCATGTATTCGTCGCGTGTGACCCAACGCGCCTGCAACGTTTCCTCGCCGTCCACGTGCACGTCGGTGGTGACCGCCACGCCTTTGAACGCCATCATGAGAGACGAGGGGAACGGCCACGGCTGGGAGCCGAGGTATTTGAGTTCGCCTATTTCGATGCCGACTTCCTCTTTGGCTTCGCGCCGGCATGCGTGCTCCAGGTTTTCGCCAGCCTCCACGAATCCGGCCGAAACCGAGTACAGGCCGTTGTTGCGCCATGCGCTGTTGTGCTGCAGCAGCAGACGGTCATCATGGTCAACGATCGCGGTGATCACCGCTGGCTCGATTCGGGGGAACAGCAAACGATTGCCATCCTCATCGTTTGTGCAGTGCTGAGCCCAGCCGCCGAGCGCTGGTTCGACGGGCGCGCCGCACGTCGGGCAGTGACGCTGCCGGGCGTGCCACATGCTGAGCGAAATGGCGGAGGTTGCCTGTCCGGCTTCGCGTGCGCTGGCGTGGGGTGCGAATCCGCGCAGGTCCACCCAGTCGAATCGGGTTGCCGCGCTTTCCAGCAGCGATTTCGCGTTTTCCTGCGATTCATGCGCCGGCACTTCGGCGAACGCGTCATCCGCTCCCCCGCTGCGAGCCGTCGCAGCCGTAATCGTCGTATCGTTCGGCTGGACGTGCGTCACGTCCACGGCGACGACGTGCTCGCCCAATCGTCCGCCGTACGAGCCGAGGAATATGGCGAGCGCCGATGGGTGCGATTCGAGTTCCGCGGCAACGTACGCGCCCGGCAGTTGGGCGAGGCGCATTTTCACGTTGGCGTAGTCGGCGATGGCGCCTTGGCCGTGCGGCACGGCCACTTTGCCGTCTTTGACGAGGATGACTTTCGTTGCCGGTTCCGCCAGGACTTTGGCGAACAGGTCGGGTTCGCCGCGTCGTGCCACTTCGTAGTCGATGTCTCCTTGGGCGAGTGGCAGGAACGGCAGGGTCTGCGTCAATGCCAGTGGTGAGAACACGCTCATGGTTGTGTTGCCTCTTTCATGCGTGTTATATACGGAATATATTCGTTATACATACGCAGTACATATTCCGTATATACGTTTTATATATTTTCTCTATATCTTGTCGATACGCCGGATGGTCTGCCACAGATAATCGTCGCAGCCGGCTCAGCCGACTCGCTTCACCAGTTCCAGTAACGCGGCGGCCACCTGGTCGGGGTGTTCGTACGCGCTGAAGTGGCCGCAGTCGTCGATCACCGTCATCGTCACGTCGGTTTTCGTCATCGCGTCGGCGACCGGCTTCATCACTGCCGGCGGGCTGGACGGGTCCTTGTCGCCGCAGATTACTGCGACTGGCACGTTGATGTTCGGCAGCACGTCGTTCAGGTCGGGACGGCCAGCGGCCATGCGTTCGCGCCAGGCGATGCCGTCGGCGGGCTGTTCGTTGATCCACGTTTCGAACTGCCTGCAGTAGGCGTCCGACTGTTTCACGGTGGAATCGGCTTCCGACGGCACGGCGAATCCCATGACCGGCTCGTGTGTGCCGGTCGTTTCGCAGTCGGTGGCGATTGCGACGCGCTTCAATCGCATGTCGGCGGAGTCGGCGTCGGCTTTCGTGTCGCACAGGGCGAGCGCCGCCACCGCTTCCGGATGCAGGCGTTGGATGTCGAGAATCAGGTAGCCGCCCATCGACAGGCCCACCCAGATGGCCTTGCCGTAGCCGGCGGCGTGCAGCAGGCCCACGTACGCGTCCGCCATACGGTCCAGTCCGTACGGGAACGCGCCGTCGGCGTCCTTGCCGCCGCTGTCTTCGTCGGACGGAATCGGTCCTTCGCCGGCGCCGGGCATATCCGGAGCCCAGATCGCAAATGGTTTCACGCCTTGTTTCACAGCTTGGTCGCGTAAAGCCGCCGCGCACTCGTCCCACATGCGGTGGTCCACCGGAAAGCCGTGCACGAGCACCACCGGCGTGGTTTCGGTATCGTTGCCGCCGTCCGCATATACGTTGTTGTTCAGTTCAATCGTCATATTTTTTTCTAATCCTCCCCTATCTGCCTGTTCGCCTAGTTTGACTAGCTCTTGCCTCGCGTGCGCGGCTTGTCCTACTTGCCGGTCCATGCGAGCGCCTGCCGCACGATGGTGCCGTAACCATTGGCCATCTGCCCGACGAAGGTGTCGAGCATGTCTCCGGACGGGTCGACCCATTCCACATCGAGCGTCTCGTCCTGCGGCTTGCAATCGCCGGCGATCGGCACCACGTAGCACAGCGCGATCGCATGTTGGCGTGGATCGTAATAGTCGGATAGGCCGGGTGTCGGGAAGAATTCGGCCACGGTGAACGGCTGCAGGCTGATCGGCAGCTGCGGCAGGGCGATATCGCCCAAATCTTTTGCGACGTTGCGCGCCACCGCTTCACGCAACGATTCGTGATAGAGCACACGTCCGGCGATCAATGTGCGTTCGATACCGCCGTCGTCGGTGACGCGCAGCAGCGAGCCGATTTGCGCCACCCTGCCGAGATCGTCGGTGCGCACCGGCACGACCACGACGTACGGAATCGGTATTTCGTGGCGCATGCGGTTGATTTCGTCCGATGGGAGCCATCCCGGAGGGTTGCCCATTCCGCGGATGAAATCCTCCGGCGTAATGTCGTCGAATTCCCCGCGATGGCGGTTGGCGTCGAAATCGCCCTCGTCGGGCACTTCATCATTCATCACTGGCATGGTTCCATTATCACGCACGGCATGTGAATGTCACGTGCTTCCGATTCTTCCCATAGCGCAATCGGGTGCGGCAGTGTGTTTGCGTGGCGTGCGGCTATATACTTTTCGCAAACGGGCTTTCGCAATATTGCGCAGCATTGCACGATATTGTTTTTTGAAATCGGCTTATAGCGTAAGCCGGGAAATGGGGAACGCATATGGCAACGCATGCAGTCACTTCGCAGGATTTCAACCAGGTCGTCGAATCCAATGATCTGGTGTTCGTGGATTTCTGGGCCACGTGGTGCGGTCCGTGCCGTGCATTCGGCCCAACGTTCGAGAAGGCGAGCGAGGCGAATCCGGACGTCTATTTCGCGAAGGTGGATATCGATCAGAATCCCGATCTGGCCGCCGCGGCCAAGGTTCAGGCAGTGCCGACGCTGATGGTCGTCAAGAAGCAGCAGATCATCTTCCAGCAGGCCGGCGCGTTGCGCGCTTCCGATTTGGATGATCTGATCAGCCAGGCCAAGGCGTTGGACATGGATGCGGCCGCTTCCGATGGGGACGCCGCTTCCAGCGGAGACGCCAAAGTGAAAACGCCAAGTAGTCAGTCGGAACGATGATTCGGCCCGTCGCCTGCGCGTTGCATACGTTATCTTCAAGTTCCTTGGGGTGCGGTAGACTATATGCAGTTGCGCGCATTCCGGCGGAACCCTAGCGGTTGTGCGCCGTGCCCTAGGCACGGAATCCGCCGAGGAATTGTACCCGATGTAGGAGCAGAATGGCTAGCCATAAGAAACATGCCCAACCAACTACGTTTGCCTTGCCGGGCAAATCTCAGATGGTGAAGATTGTCGCAACGGTTGCGGCAGTGGGGCTGTTGGCCACTGGCGGCATCGTGTCGCATAATCTGTACGCCACCGCGGAGAAGTCTCCTGCCAAGCAGGTCACCGCGTATTCCGTCACCGACAGCATCGAAGCCTCCCGTGGCAACGCCCGTGAGGCGCTTTCCGGAGATACTTCGTACGTCACCGTGAAGATCAACGGCAAGACCCGCGTGGTTCCCGGCATGCATTTCACCGACGTGAAGTCCGTGCTTGACGCGGGCGACATCACCCTTGATACGGAAGACACCGTTTCCCCGTCTTTGGATACGAAGGTGAACGAGAACACCGTCATCAAGATCGAACGTGCCGGCGCTTCCGTTGAGGTGTCTGATACGGATATCGCGTTCAACACGGTCAAGAAGGAGACCTCCAGCCTGCCGAAGGGCCAGGAGAAGGTCGAGACCGAAGGCGCGAACGGTGTTATGGAGACCACGAACCTCGTCACCAAGTCCGGCGGCAAGGTCATGTCTTCCAATATGATCAGCTCTTTCGTGAAGAAGGCTCCGACCGACAAGGTGATTCTCGTCGGCACCGGCTCCTCGTCCACGCCGTCCGCGGCCGCAGCGTCGATCGGCACCACCGTGCCGGCTGGCGAAATGCAGCAGTGGGCTCACGATTATCTGCTGTCCAGCGGCTATTCCGAAGCCGATTTCACCGCCACCGTGTACATCATTTCTCATGAGTCCGGTTGGAATGTCGCAGCCACGAACCCAAGCTCCGGCGCGTACGGTCTGCCGCAGGCGCTGCCCGGTTCGAAGATGGTGAGCGCCGGTGCCGATTGGGCCACCAACTACCAGACCCAGCTTAAGTGGTTCTGGGGCTACTGCGCACAGCGCTACGGTTCCATCCAGGGTGCCTACACCTACTGGCAAGCCCACCACTGCTACTGAGTTTTAGTTTTTCAGACAGGAGAGGCTCCGCACACATTGTGCGGAGCCTCTCCTGTCTTATACGCCTTTTTATATTTCATATGGAAAGATGCAGGCCATTCATGGCGTTACGGTTGTTTATGCACGCAATTCATTCATCGCTTTTATCGCGGCCCTTTTGGCCATCTTACGCGTGAGCGAACGGCCAGACGCAACGGGCTCGAAAAAGCCGTCATGCTCTTTTTCCACCGTCCATCGCCAACCAAGCACGTTATTTTGAGCGACTCGAATACTGAACGAAGATCCTACACGCCCACTACCTGCCACATTCATTCCAAGCTCCCTTTTCAGGATTTTTGGGCTGGATGCATACGTACTCATTATTAGCGTTTATGAACGTTTCGCACAGCCTATCAAGATACTGCATATAGTACAGCACTCACATCAAGAGAACTGTACTATATGCGATTTTTCAAGCTGAGCGGAATATTGTTCACTTACTCGCCATCTTTGGCTGTATGATGCGAACCTTTGCGGGGACCACGCTTGCCGGACACACCTTTTGCGGCATCGGCCACAGCAAAAATGACAACCTTCTCATCCGGGTAGGACTCGCCATTCATGGCGAAATAGGCGATCTGGTCGTCTGCGACCGGCGGGAAGGTGAAATACTTCTGCACCGCTACCAGCACATCGGTGGTACGCACGGTCACGGAAGAAGCCTTTCCTGCAGCGTCAGAGTCGACGCCATCGGCCTTGCTTCGCTTGGTCTTGCAGAACTTGATGGCGTTCTCGTCTTTGGCGTCGCATGCCTGGACTGCGATCTTCTTCTGCTTGTCATTCACCAACAATTTCACGTATGCCGGGCATCCGAGCGCTTCGGTCACGCCTTTGGAAAAGCGAACGGATGATTCCATGACCGTCATGGTCATCTTATTGGTGGTGGTCTTTTCTCCCACTGCTTCAAATCCGTCAAGAACAGACATGCCAACCCCTTGAAAATATAGGATATTAATTACATGCAATATAATACAACAATTCGCATAAATACACCCTTTTTTCACTAATAAAATAGGGGGTATCTCCGCTTTCCGGCAGAAATACCCCCTGTATTTCCAAGAATATAGCAATAATTCATAGACTTCATTGAACAAGTTTTCATTGAGATGAATTCAAGGAAATCATGCACCAATAATGTCGAGAATTACCGCGCCATATTTCAATAGTTGTATTTCACATCATTGGTCATTTTGCCACACGGCGTCTGATCGAGCTTCATATCAGCCGTGGCCTTGTCAGACACGGTCACGTCGAACTCGTACGTCACGCTCTTGCCAGGTGCGATGTACGCCATACTGGAGTTCAATGGCTTGCCGTCCATGGTGGCATTGCTACGGTCACGCACATCACCGGTCACGGCGATTGATCCAATCGAACCCCCTGCAGGCGCGTAAATCAGCACACGCTGCGCGGATGTGCCACTCGGCGCCACGGGCACGCCACCAACGCCCTTCTGCTCACCACCGAGAATGTAACTCGTGCAGGTAGCCATTTCCGTGGAAGTCATACGGTTGGTCAGCGTGTACTTCACGTGGTAGGTCTTGTCACCTGTCTTGGTCACTTCGCTGGTACGGTCGATATACCAACCCATCTTCGAAGGATTCTGCTCGCTGATGTAAATGCCCGTTTCCGGATTGGTCTCGCTCTCAGGCGCATTCTTGGCGAGTCCAGCACCTTGGAAGTACTTCGCTTCGTCATCGTGGAACGTGTAGGCGTAAAAGTGGCGGTTCTCGGCCAAATCACCGATGCTTTGCGCCACCTTCATCATCTTGTCCACAGTCATGTTGCCAAAAGCGCCGTCCATCACCGTTTTGGCAATGTACTCGAAGTATTCGTCCTGCTGTGCCACAGGAACGTCCTTGTAGATGGTGTTGAGCATGTATTCGGCGGTGTTCTCGCCGGTAAGCACAGTGCCGTTGGACAAAGTGACTGGTCCGTTGATCTCCACCATCTTCTGGATGAACACCGGATCCACGGAAATCAAACCGTCGATGTTGCAGGCATATTGCGAACGCTGCCATGAAGCGTTGAGCATTTCCGCGTTGCGGGAAACATCCGGCACCGCGAAGGTGTCTCGCACGTCGAAGGAGAAACCCAACGGCCTGTTGAATACCGCATGTTCCTCAGCGGTGCCGTTGTTGCCATTGACGAACTCACCATTCGGGTGGAAGTCCCCCACCGCGATTTTGCCATGATCCGCAGTCATGGTGCCGAGAGAGCCAACCAAGCCGCCGCCGGAACGTGTTTCGGATGTGGTCTGTGCCGCCAGCAAGTATGTGCGGGCACCGTTCTGGCCGAGGAAGGAAGGCAGCATGTGAGTGGCGTTGCTGACCTGTCCGACCAAATCGGCGATATTGTCAAGCTGGTCCTTGCCCTGCTGATAGGCTTTCTTCACCATGCCGATTTTCGGCTCGGCAAGACTGTTATACTGCTTGTTCTGCTGCTGCACCTGCTGGTTGAGCTTGTCGAAGTTACCTTGCGCATCGGCGATTGGCTGCAGATTAAGTTGCCCTTCCGCACCGGAAAGATTGGCATCGGCAAGCTGTTGCACCGCAGTGGTCAACGATGGCAGTGTCTGCTGTGCAAGGTTGTCCACGACTTCCGTCATGCCTTGCACAGTGGCGATGTCACTGCCGACGAACGGCATTTTCGCAGCCACGTTCCATAATGAACCGTGCGCAATCTGCTTGGCCTGCGTCGTCTGCTGCTGAGCCTGCGCGATGGACGCCTGCGACGCGGCGGCATCCTTGAGCTTTGCAGGGTCATTGATTGCGGATAGTGAGGATATGGCTTGCGATTCGTGTGCCTTGACGCTTTTTGCCTGCTTATACAGTTGCATACCAAACACTGCAGCAATGGCAAGTAGCACGATCAGCACCGCAAGTACAATAAGCGTCACATTCCGTGCCGTATGTTTTTCCCGTATTGCTTGAGCATGTTGCCCCATGCTTTGCTCCTCAAATCATTAAGCACTCAATTTGACTATTCCAGCGCATTATTGTGCCACATGGCACCCCTTTTTTTCGGCCGCCAAATGAAATTTCCCTCTGTTCCATCACAAGAACAGAGGGAAAATCACAGAAAACCCACTTATTGGCTCAGTACGATCCACGGCCAGTGAAGATTACCATCACGGTTTTGGCAAGAATCGCAAGATCTCCAGCGATGGACCAATTCTCAATGTAGGAGACGTCCAAATATTCGCTTTGCTCCTGTGAAAGATCCGACCGGCCGGACACCTGCCACGGACCGGTGATGCCCGGCTTGACCAGCAGTCGGGCGGAATATAGGGAACCATAGCGGGCCACTTCTTCCGGCAATGCCGGGCGCGGACCGACCAGAGACATATCGCCTTTGAGCACGTTGTAGAACTGCGGGAACTCATCCAAAGAAGTCTTACGGATGAAGTGACCTACCTTGGTGATACGCGGATCATCTTTCATTTTGAAGATGAACCGGTCTTCCTGCCCAGTTTCCTCAGCGAGTTTCTTCTTCAGCTCCTCAGCATTGGTGACCATGGAACGGAATTTATACATTTTGAACGGCTTGCCGTGCAGTCCGATACGGGTCTGAGAGAAGAACACCGGACCGCCATCATCAAGCTTGATGGCGATGGCGACGCCGAGAAGAATCGGAGAGGAAATAATCAGCGCGCACAGTGAGCCGATGATGTCCAGCAAACGCTTGATTACGTTCGCAGCTCCCGTGTACTGCGGCAGGGAAGCCAACAGAACTGGCTGTTCCGTGGTGTTTCGCAGATACAAACGGTGACCGCTCACATCCGCCGGGGAGACCGCCAAGGCAAGTTCTATACCCAGCGACTCCACCGCAAGAGAAAGACCATGCAACATTTCGGAATCACGCGAAAGCACGTCAGCCACATAGACTTCCTGTACACCGAGGCTTTCGCAAATACGTGGGAATGCCGAGTTGAAAGGAATCACCTTAAGTTTGCTGGAGCCTTCGATATTGGCATCCGGTGTGTATGAGGTAACCACATAAGCGTCTTTTGAAGCTGGATCCGCTTCAATTGGGCATACAGCAACTGGTTCGTACCCCCAATTCATGCAGTTGCGCATGGTCTGCAAGGCTTTGTTGATGCCATCGGAAGATCCGATGACCACCGTTCTGTACTTGCAAGAGCCTTTGCTGCGGTGACGATGCAACGCTTGACGCATCTGCCAACGTGCGATGATATCCAAGAAGAAGGCGATGACTGGCGCGATAATCAACGCAGTACGGGGCAATGCAAGTTTGAAAATAAATGCAAGGCTGCAGTATGAGATGATGGTCAGCAACGACGCATTGATGATTTTGGCATACAGCTCATAGCCGTCCGCCATAACATGGCGGTGGTATGTGCCCGCGAATGCCAAGCACAGCAACCAAATCAGGCTGAACAGAATGAGGAAAAGCCAAAACGGCATCACATCGCCGATGGCATCGAAAGCAGCACCGTTGATTACAAGGCTGACGGTCAACGAAAGCAGCATCACTGCCAAATCGATGGCGATCAGGCTGGCGACGAAGGCGAAACGCCACCGGGGAGTCGATTCAGCCTTGCCGCGCCTATGTCCTTCCTTTTCCGCAGGAAACGGGGTATTGGAAAAAGTCATCGGCTCGAACTGCTTTTGCAGACGCTGATTCTGCATGGACGCGTATGCCTGTCGATGCGCATTGGACGAGACGATATGAATCTCTTGAGTCCTCATACCTTGCTCGCCGTTTGGTGCGCCGGATTCACCGGTATTCACGCCTTGCATGTATCTCCCTCCCCTTCAGCTGCATACGGCAAACAATTTACCACAGCCCCCCCCGAAATTAAGAGGGACCTATGGGGGTACCATTCGCTATATCCAAATCCTTCTCCGGTATGGCTTATTCGCCAGCAGTACCTGTATCTGAGTTGTCGTTACCGCCGTCCGAACCACCATTGCCGTTGTCGTTCGAATCGCCATTACCACCGTTACCGCCGGTTGAACCACCGTTGCCGTTCGAATCGCCATTACCACCGGTCGAACCGCCATTACCGTCGTTAGAACCGCCGTTACCGCCGGTCGAACCACCGTTACCGTTGCCGGTCGAATCGCCATTACCACCGGTTGAGCCACCATTGTTATTGCCACCGGTCGAACCACCACCGTTCACACCGTTTCCAGAGCCCGGACCAAATTGCCACGTATATGTGTAGCGCCGGTTCGTAGTGCCGTTATTGGTATTCGAATTGGTATTCGACTGGGCATTAGCCGCAGTTTGCTCCGCCACAGACTTGTTCACGCCGTCAGAAGTCGAGGAAATCACCTTCGAAGCGTTCTGCATGGCCATAACATCAGTGCTTTTGCCATCAAGGAGTTTCTGAGCAGCGTCAATCGCCTTGGCAAGCGCGTCACGTGTCGACTCGTCCGCGACCTCGCCTGCAGAACCGTCAAGCAACGTCTTTGCGTCAGCAATGGCCTTCTGCAATGCGGCAGTCGTCTTATTCACTTCCAAAGCTCGCTTGCTGGCGTCCACAGCTGTGGCTGCTGCGGTAACGGCCTTGGTCTGTTCTTTGATATTGCTGATCTGCTTGCTCATGCTACGGGCGTGCGCACGCAGTGTGGTTTCGGACAGCAACACCGAGCATCCGCCGACCGTCTTGAGGTTTTGCGCCTTGGTCACGGCCTGAGTGAGCTGGTCGATTGTGGCGGCATCCGCCACCTGGTTTGCCGCAGTGCCCTGCAGACTAGTTGCCTGTTCGATGGCGTTTTGCAGTTTTTCGTTGGCTTTGGAGTATTTGGATTTCGCCTTCTCACATACCACCACTGCCGCACGCTGTTCTTTCGAATTGATACGATTGCGTACCACGATGACACCGGCAATAGCAACCGCCACTGCCGCAATCGCAGCGACAATGGCAATAATCTTTCGCTTGTCCGCAGACGGCTCTTTCGGTGCGACCGGAATGGTTTTCAGCGGATCATGTTCCGGATCTTCCGCGGCCAGCTCCTCTAGGTCGGTTATGCCACCTGATGTATCAAATGCCTGAGTTGCTTCGACGTCCTGTTCATCTGTCGAAGAGACGAGGGGTGGCAGAGTAGCGGTTTCCTCGGCATCGGCTGGTGCAACCGCATCATCGAAATCGATGGTGTCGAGCGGCATACTGGGTATATCCGCGATTGTTGGCGCAGCCGAAACCGGCTGTTCCGTTTGCGCAGGTACGGAGGAAGCGATGGTGCGGGGCTCAGCAAGCGAAGCCCCATCCGCACCATCGGCTTCTTCCGAATCGGTAGGCTGCAATTTGGGGAAGGTCAGCGGAGGAATATCCCAGCTGGTGTCCACCACATCCCGAGATATGTTGGACAGAATACCGTTCATAGACCGGGAATCATCGTTCTCAGTTGCCATACACCCCTCATTCCGTGAAGAAGGAAAACGTCAGATCCTCTTCTTCTTGCCGTTTGCACGATGGCTGCTACGCGGAGCACCATCTTCATAGTAGTAGTAATAGTTGGAGTGGGAGTTGACCTTCTTCGGATCTGCACGGTTGAAGATGAAGCCAAGCACCGGCACCTGCGCGGTGGCGAGCGTGTCGGCCGCCTCCTGCAGGGACTTCTTCTCGCACACGTTGCGGCTGACCACCAGCAGAAGGCCTTTGGCCCAACGGCCGAATACCGCTCCATCGTTGGACACCGTCAACGGGGCGGTATCAATAATCACGTAATCGTATTGGGTGAGCGCCTGCTCCACCATGAGCTTCATGGTTTCGGAGTTCAGCAGCACGCCAGCGTTCGCCGGCCTCTTGCCGCCAGGCAGAATGTGCAGGTTCGGCTTCCAGTAGCTCTGCACCACGTCCTTCGGGCCCATCTGCCCAGACAGCACGTGCGCCAGACCGGCGGCACCTTCAATACCCAAATGATGGGCGACAGACGGGTGGCGAAGATCAGCGTCGATAAGCAGTACTTTCGCACCATCTTCAGCGAGGGCCACCGCAGTGTTGATAGCCATGGTGGTCTTGCCTTCGGACGGCTGCGCAGACGTGATGACAAGCAGCTGGCCCACGCCTTCGGTGCTGTCGGTCTGCAGGAAGTCGATATTCGTATGGATACGGCGGAATTCCTCGGCAATAGCGCCGTTAGGCTGGCTCACCAGCACCGGACGCTTATCATCAAGCGAAGCGTCCATCGGAACGGAGCCAAGAGAAGATGCTCGAACGATGCTACGCACATCGGAAGTCTCTTCAACCTTAGTGTTGAGGAGGTCCTTGATGAGTGCGGCGAACACGCCGATGATGATGCCGAGCACCACACCGACAGCCAAATACAGGGCAGTCTTCGGCGAAGACTTAGACGTCGGGACCTGTGCCTTCTGCACGATGGAAAGCTTCACCGGGGACTTATCTCCGGAGTACAGGTCGCTTTCAATGACGTTCTTCAGCGATTCGGCAACGGAATTGGCGATGTCCGCGGCCTGCTTCGGATCTCCATCCACCACGGCAATGTTCACGAATGCGGTGTTAGTCGGATTGGTGACGGTGACCTGGCCGGCGAGATCCGTCACGGTTTCATCCAAGCCAAGATCATCGATGACCGGCTTGAGCACCTTCGAAGTGGTGGCAAGCGTTGGGTATGAGGTGATTTGGTTGGAAATGTAGCTGCCGCCAGCGGACTGCTGGTTAATGTCGACACCATTTTGAGAAGCATTGTAAGTAGCCATGGTCTGAGCCGTAGCCGTATACTTCGCCGGAGCGAGGAAGGTATAGGCGCTCACGCCTGCCACCACCACCACGAATGCGATGATCGCGGTGACCAGATGCTTACGAATGATTTTGAACAGATCCATCAGAGTGATGCCGTCATCCGCTTCCTCAACTACCCCTTGCGGTGCGGTAGGCTGCTGCACATTAGCGTTCTCTACAGAAGTCACTGAACTTCCCCATCTCACGTTGACAATATCCTTTTCAACAATAATCTTCCCCCTCGAACTATTCGGGCACTACCGGGAGAACGACAAGGCAAGCTGGAAGAATACGCTGTCCCGCCAGCAAGGCGTGTACATAATAACCAATACCGATAATGGGAAACTGTATGTGGGAAGCGCCACCGGAAGGAACGGCATATACCAGCGTTGGCAAGACTACATCAGCAATGGTCACGGAAACGATACGGGGCTGATTGCCATTGTGAAACAGCACGGGTTGGAGTACGTGCAGACGCATTTCCGCTACACGCTTCTGGAACATTACGACTTCACCGTGTCTAAAGACGTTGTGCTCGCCAGGGAATCCTATTGGAAGGAGGCTCTGGATACGCGCAAGCATGGGTATAACGGTAACTAGATATCTCCAATACGGCAACAATAAGCACAATGAAACCACCGCCTTTAGCAGAAAATTGCAAAATGAGTATATTTCTGGATATAATCTCAGTATCAAAGGAGCAAAATATACTTACGAGGCAACCCGATGCTGATTGATTTTAGTTTTTCGAACTTCAGGAGTTTCCGAGACGAGCAGTCTTTCTCCATGACTCGCGAAAAACGGTTCATGGAATCTGATGAGTCTCTCCATTCTCCAATCGCAGCCATATACGGCGCCAATGCATCGGGAAAGTCCAATTTTCTGAAGGCATTGCGCGCTATGCGCAACATGGTGGTAAATAGCTACAGCCAAGGGGATGCAAGCAGTCCTATTCCCAGGGAACCTTTTCTGTTACGAAAGGATCCTTTCTCGCATTCGTCCATGTTCTTCCTTGCATTCATCGCGAACGATGGACTGAAATACCAGTATTGGTTCCGCTATGACAATGAACGGATTCTTGAGGAAGATCTCATCTTCTTCAAAAAACTGCAAGGACGTTTTTCCACGCACTCCTCTCTGCTGTTTTCCCGTTCCTCAACGGATGGGGTGAAATTCGGTCCTTCCTTCAAAGGACCTCGCTCACAAGTACGCAAGACCATAGAACTCAGGCCGAATGCACTTCTGCTTTCCGCAGCCGCAGCTGCCGGTATTGAGTCCATTCGGCCGGCATTTTCATTCTTCCAAAGTGGCATAGCCTATTACGAAGCAAGCGCTTTCGAACAGGAGCAGCCTACGCTGTTGGATGAGTTCAAGAAAGAGACACCGCTTTCGAAACATCTGGCCACATTGATTAGGTATGCAGACTTCGGCATCAGTGACGTGAAAAGCGTTCCTGTGGACGTCCCACCGGATCTCTGGGCTCAGTTCAAGGAAGAGATGCATAAGCAACTCGGCATGGATGAGAACAAAGTGGATGAGACATTCAATGTCAAGAACGCTTCCCAGCTGATGTTCACTCATGCCGGCGAATCATCTTCCGCAGGATTCGGTCCTGATGATGAGTCCAGGGGCACCGTTGCTGCGCTGTCATTCTTCTCGCTTGCTCTTCGCCAGCTGTCGAAGCAGTCGGTGACGCTTATCGACGAGATCGATACCAGTCTGCATCCGGCTCTGGTGAAGGAGCTGGTGGCGCTGTATGCCGACGCGGAAACGAATCCTCACGGTTCCCAGCTTATTTTCACGACTCATGACGTGTCGCTGATCAATCAGTCCGGTTCGGCAAAGCGTTTACTGGCACCAGATCAGATCTGGCTTGTGGAAAAGAACAAGGAAGGCGTTTCGGAATTGTTCCCGGTGACCAATCTGGGTATTCGGCATATGGAAAACATCGGCAAGAACTATCTCAACGGCGTGTACGGCGCCATACCACGGCCTGATTTTCATACCGCTTTCGCCCAGATCGTGAATGTGGTTGATGCCTGATGTCGAAAAAGCGAAACGTTCCTGCACATGGACGTAAAGCCGCACGGTCGCGCCGACCGCGCAAGAGACGCTTTCTTGTCGTGGCCGGCGGAGCAGTCACTGAGAAACAGTATTTCAAGCAGCTTGAGTCCCTATACGATGTCATCATTGACTATCAACAGAAGAACAACAGCCCTAAGCAGCTCGCGAAGCTCGCCGTTAAGTTGAAGAGGGAAGACAAGCGAGATACTTCTACAGATTGTTATGAACGAATCTGGGTGGTGGTCGATGTTGACGATTTTCACGACCACGGCGAAGCAGCGAGAATCTGCAATGACAATGGAATCGAACTCATCATTTCCAATCCTTGCTTCGAGGTCTGGCTGCTCGACTATGTGAAGGCTTGCCCGTCAAGCTATACACTGACACCTGATGTCGAGTCAGCTGCAGCAGAAGCTAAAGTTGTCGGCGGAAACCGTAACAAATACATCAACACCGAGCTCATTGACAAAGAACATCTCGATGCCGCCATACGCAATGCAGCCCGGCACAATACAACGGAAAACCGCCAGGGGCGTAACAGACTCGCGCCTAATCATGAGCAGGAATACGCCCCTTGGACCGATATGCCAAAAGTAATCGAAACGCTGAAATCTAATAAACAGAGCTGAAAGGAGGAACACGGCTCTACCCATCCGGGTAAATTTCGAAAACCCCTTCATAGATATTCACACTGGACGAGGTCAAGGTAGCTGCACATTCGCAAATGGATTCGACTGTGTCTGTTCATGCGCAGGTATCGCACACGCCCAATTACTCAGAATGGTTCTTACTCCCGAAAACAGTAAGAAACTACCTGACAAATATAAGAAGGCTCTTGCTGATAAAATCCAAACTGTCCAAGCCCATATTGTCGATATTCCACACGATAAAGCAACGGCAATCATCCATGCGCAGAGACAACCTGAGCGCGTGTTCTTTCTTTGCGAGGATATAACTCATCCCATAATTGATTATTGCCGAGTAATTGATATACCTCACTGGGCAAAAGAGAATTCCATGACGAGTCAGCAAGTGTCAAGACTTTGCGCTTGTGTACAAAGACACGGCATTGATTCTTTCAAGGATTTAGCCCCTAAAGCCGGCGAATATTTGTCCCAAGCACACGTACTTTGCGACATCGTAGCTTCTATCGCATTCGCGCTCAGCGAAGCCGCAGACACGATTCCGGATGAAGATACGTTTATCAATGCCTGCAAAGCAGCATTCACTCTCTCACGACGTAACTCACTAGGATTCGGCCCATCGCGAAATAGACATAGGAAAAACACAGTCGCAGCACGCAAATCACGGCAGGAAAACGATGATGAGGAAAGCCAAAAACGATACACTGATGGAGACTCCATCTCAAGTGATCTGCTCACCAGGATTTTACTGGATATCAGCAAGGACGTTTACGCCCTACTGATGGAGTACAAATCCCAGACGAAGCAATTTCTCCAAGCGGTTCAGGCCACAGCAATATTGTTTTGCCCTGATCCGGATAGCCATAAACTCATATGGGACATGTGCTTCATTCCACTATTCCAAACGAAAATCTGTGATGACCTACGTAGCAAGTTGAATCAAGACATCATTACCGCACTTGAATATGGGAAAACGGATATCTGGGACAACGGGGCTAGGGCATACTGGTAAGAAGAACTGACGTGATGAGGCGCTTTGAAGACGCCTCATCACGTCAGTTCTTCTGATTCGGCACGAGCATGACCTCGCCGTCGGCGAGGCCCTTCAAATGCTGGCCATAGGGGCTCTTGCCGTAGCGTTCCGCGGACTCCATGAGCTGCTCACGCGTGATCCAGCCGTTCTCGTAGGCGATCTCCTCCACGATCGCGATGGGCAGGCCCTGCGCCCGCTGCACGGTGCGCATGCCCCCGACGCAAGCACAAACTCCCGGAAAGAAAAGCATTGTCAGAATTCAATGCAAGCTCTGCTATCCTCAGTCCTAACCTTGCTTGAGTTCTGTGCCTTTGGCAGAATACAGCGCAACATTCTGAGCAGGCGGCTGCTGTCTTTCCCGTGCTCTTTTGCTGGCCCGCCTTGGCCCACGACGCACCGGTCGTCGGTATGGTTGTCTGAGTAAATCTTTTTGATATTGGGCATTATCTATTCTTTAAAGGGCACAACTAAAAAGCAAATAACAAACATCTAGACCCGAGTGAATATATGTATGTTACCGAATCTGTGAATATTCCCGAAGAATTGGAAAGGCAGCTTAAAAGGGACCGTTTGGTCCTTTTTGTAGGCGCTGGAGTATCTGTTCCTTCCGGACTTCCAGGTTTTTTCGGACTCGCTGCCGAACTAGCTGGGCAGAGCGGCCACTTGTCCCCTGCCAAAAAGGACGCTGACCGACTGGACTATTTCATAGGCCGGCTTTCCGACGATCATTTCAACACCCATGAAATAACAAAAAAGATTTTTCAAGAGAAACAGCCCGCCGCCAACAGCGAACATGCGGCTGTCATGGCGTTAGCCACAGCCTGCAAAACACCACGAATCATCACTACGAACTACGACAATCTTCTTGCAGAAGCGGCGGATGAACAAGGCCTTGATTATGGCGAACAATACTTCGCACCGGCTCTCCCTCTCGGACGTGATTTCAAAGGATTAGTTCATCTTCATGGTTCCATACTTAGACCCAGCAAAAATATGGTGCTTGATGATAGAGACTTTGGAAAAGCCTACTTCACTGACGGTTGGGCAACGCGTTTCCTCACTGAAGTGTTCGCCAACTACACCGTTTTATTCATTGGCTACAGTGTCAACGATCCTGTCATCAGATATCTGTCTCTCGGTCTGCATTCCAATGGACCTAAACATTTCATTTTCCTCGGTCATGACAACGAAGAGCCGAAAGACCATTATGAAACCACCTTGGCCAATTTCGAACATCTACAGTTCCAGACCATTGAGTATCCCGTTCAGAACGGGAGTCACCAAGCACTAATCGATGCTCTTAACGCTTGGGCCGAACACGAAACGCAGTCAGTTCCGGATTACATTCGAAAAACAAAAGAACTTGTTGAAGCGGGTATTCCGCAAACACAGCATGACACAGATAGTCTCCTTAGCGAACTCTCCACACCGTCGGGCTTAGACACTTTTATTCAAACCGCAAAAGAACCAATATGGATTAATTGGCTCTACGAGCAAAAACGATATTCAACGCTGTTCGATGGCACAGAGCCTCAAACACCCCAACAGCGGCAACTCCTCAACTGGATTACACGAATCTGCAACATAAACTTCAATAGCGAGAGTATAACCCTGCAGTACATCAAGCTATGCCAGCAGAGACTGTCCGATTATGCTTTCCAGTCATTTTCAACATCCGCAATTCAACCTAGCAACGATGGAACGCCGAAGAAAGCGCTGCAAGCATTCCTCTCAACATCCATAAAAGATAAAACAATGCCGTATATGCCGCATGATTCTTTATTGTGCGGCTTCGAAGACCAATTCCGCGCTTCCAATATTGTTTGGGAAGCCGCATTGCGCCCATTTTTGGAGTTTGATCGAAGCTCAAAATTCTATGAGCCAGATCCGGTTCCTTTTTCTTCCGGCGAGAAGCCCGATGTCAACGTTAGTTGGAACATTCCGTCAAGCTTTGGACAAGGAATCATCGATGACCTCGCCTCAAGATGCGAGCACTCGCCGTCCTTCGAAAGGATCATCGAAAATTCAATAAATCAGGCAATGAATTTGCTTTCAGAATATTATTCGGATTCGAATCACGAACATTGGAACGCGTTCATTCGCATTCGGATACCTGAAATTGAAGCTTGTGGAAATACACGAGGCGATCTACATCTCATTATCGATACACTTCGCGTATTTGGAGAGCAGCACAATGAGAAAAACGAACTCGCCAATCGCTGGATCCACAGTGATCAAATCGTTTTGCGGCGTCTTGCCATCCATGAACAGGAAATCAGCGAAGCAGCTCCTGATGAAAAGCTTGAGTGGTTGCTGAAGCAGAATCTTCTTTTTGGCAGATTTTGCGAACATGAGGTTCGGCAGCTCTTCAAGGCTGTTATAGAACATGTTTCAGCAGCACAGAAAGCGTCACTTCTAGAAGAACTGCAGCCTCCGTATAGCCCTGAAGATATTCCGAATAGAGCCAAAACCACAGACAAAGACGAAAGACAACGGCTCATACGCTTGTATGAGTTATTTAATCGGGTCTGCTGGCTGTCTGCAGCCGACCCGAATTGGCATGAAATACAGCAGCTGCAATCACTCTATGAAAAAGATTTTGGCTTTGTTCCAGACCCGGACTCAGACGTTCCGCTCAAGATTTATCATTCAGTAAAAGGACGAATCTCTCTAGAGGAATTCGCCTCATTAGTCAAACAATCTCCCAGTAAAGCGATTTCCAAAATTTTGTCTTTGCCTAAGGACGCCGATGCCTTTGACTCATTCTCTTTTGAAGCTGGATGCAGACTCATCGGCGAATATTGTTCAGAGCATCCGCAGGATACCCGCGGCCTTTGGGACGCCATCCTAGCCGATCCAAACACCACTGAATATGAAAGAGCGCAGATTGTTCTGTTTATTACCAACGAGATTCGAAGCGCAGACTTCAAGAATGATGTTTGCAACATCACACAACGCGTATGCGCTTTCGATTGGAACGAGGCTAATCTTTATTCACCGATTTTCTTTGTCACAGAGCAAATCAGTCGAATTGAATCAGAAAACGCAGAATCATTTTTCCAGACAGCCCAGCATTTCATAGATTCTTTGATTCCAAAATATGGCCAGGCTTTTCATACAGAGAAGCCAAACATTAACCAATTTGACTATGTAGCCTGTAACCTATGGCCAGCTCTCATCATCACGTATCAGATTAAAACAGTGTTATACCGATACACAAATACCTCGCCAACCGATTGGAATGGAATTCCCAGCAACGAAAAAGATAGAATACAGAATCTCTTAAACCAGCCCAATAACCTCATCTGGCCAATACAGATAGCGTGCGCCCAAAAACTAGCCACGTTCTTTATCCTTGATAAAAAATTTGCCAGAGAGTGCATAATGCCTCTCTTCCATGATGAAAGCACCCGACATCAAACATGGGCGGCTTTCCTCGCTTTTCCGCGTATTACCAGTAGTTTTTCCGAAGAAGATGTGTCCAATCTTCTCGAAGATCAAATCGCAGAGGCTAGAAATCTTTGCGAATACAAGGATCAAGGACTCCGAAATAACTACTGGGATGTTCTCTTCAATTTCATGAACATGCAATCCAACACGAGCAACACATATGATGCGGTACTGAAAACAGTACTTTATAACAGTGGTTTCTCTACATTGTCTGAAATTGCAAAGTTTCTCCCCTATTGGTGCCGTCAGCAGAATGATGAACAAATAGATATCGCATGGAAAAATTGGCTTAAAACGTACATCACCAATCGTTTCCAAGGAATTCCCCGCGATCTTGATTCCGAAGAACAAAAAGCTCTCATCTGCCTTGTTCCAAGCCTAAGAGGGCATATCTCCGAAGCCCTAGAAATACTCTCCACAACAGATAACACCAGCATCGACTTTTCCCAAGACCATTACCCAGTCCCCGAAGGGTATGACGAAAAGGAGCAACAGCAACTATTACTTTTTTATCAATGGAAGGTTAAGCACCAAACCGGCGAATGCGATTCAACGTTGCTTAGGTGGTGGTTGCATCGGATTCTCAGAAACCTGACAGATGAATACCCTGATTTGGATCTGACTGCGCTCCGCGAAACAATGCAAGACCAGTTCGGATTCACAGGAATAGCCGGAATCGATTGAATCACCTAGCCGTTTCACAGCGAACGTTGCCGGACCCGCCCCTGCCAATCGACTCGTGCAGTTGCGAGCAGCAGGACCCACGGAAGGGAACGACGAATTTTGTTGCACGATTCCGATTTTCGGGGCAAATTTCGAATCATGCGACATTTCTCCTGCCGAAATGCGGTTTTTCCACGTATTCCATACCCCCGAACTGGGTTTTTCGGCACTTTCCCATGACTACGGGGGTGTGCGATGTAGCACGATTCCAAAAAACGGCCGAAAATTGGAATCGTGCAACATTTACGGGACATACAATGCCGCTTGCACCGCCAAGCCGTAACCTTTGCATTCCAGAATCCCGATTGCAAGACTCTTGTTTTTACAATATTTTCATGTAGTTTTCTCCTAAAATGATTATCCATAAAATAATCCTTTTTAACATTTTCCATACACTACAATTAAATATAATATTGAATACTACAATGAAATACGAGGGAAAGGAGACACCACTAAGCCAATGCAATAATAATTGATTTACTAAGTATTTTTTCCAATAAGTCTTCGCTCCTCAAACACACAAAATAATCAGATATCGCTCTCAAGGATTACTTTTTAGCATATGTTTAAATCTCTTCTTTTCATAGTTTTCATTATTGTCTTTGCCATTTACTTCATTTCAATAAAGATAAGACAATATCCCAAAAATCAAGATGACCCCAATATAAAGCTTAGAAGAATAGAGTCCGCCTGCGGAATCATAAATATTGCTACCTTCGCCATCCTTCTGTCTTCATCTTCACTCTACGCATTTAAAGTCCCCGAGATAATCGTAAAGGGAATAGCTATATTCGCTGTTTGCACTGTTATTTTTTCCCTTTGCCTCATTCTCCTCATACAAAAACTCATACAAAAATTACCAATAGACGAAACAGATAACACATTCCGTCACCGATTGCATCTCTGGGGGCAAAATATGCTGAAACTCTTTTCAGAAAAAATTCGTTCAATCATTCCCGCAGGCAAGAAAAGAGTGGTACCGCAACAACAATCCACAGAAGAACACTCAGTCGTCACTGACAGCAATACCAAAATAAAGAATAACGATGAAACATCAAATATCTTTATCGCCATTATTTTCATTGTTACATTGTTTCTTTTTGCAACAACTTTTTATATTACATATACAACCGGTAAAGAGATTCAACGCACGATATTAGACAATTTCTTTGGGTTTCTTTGTAATGCCTATGCCTCAAGCTGGATAGTGAACACTGCCGCGACCATTCTCGTTCTTTATATGGTAGGCAAGTGGCAAGGATGGCAGTTCCATCCGCTTACCGCAGCTAATCATATAGCCACTTGGGGCGGAATAGGCGGCGCTTTCGGTTTAATCGTCAGCGGGTTATCAATGTTTTCGGCAGGGAATCTAATACCCTCAGCGAACATTTCGTCGCTCTGCACACCGAGCACACTCATCGACGCAACCACTATCGGGGCTTTAATCGGTTCTGTATTCGCGCTCCCCAGCTATTCATTCTCATGCTTCAGCAAAGATACTCCCATATGGACAAAGCTTTCCGCCCCACTAATTCAATCCGTCATCTCCCTGGCCACCATGCCATACATATCTCCGAACGCATTCCTCCAAAAAATGATCTCTTCCAGCTCTCCCAATCGCGTTCTTGCTCAGCTGAAGGCACAAGTTGAGAACGTAACCAGCGAATCGCAAGTGGCAGCGTTGATCAATAAAGATTGGCGTCTTATCTTGATTGCCGCCGACCAAGAGGAATTCAGACAATTTTTCTCTAACAATACTTATATAACAGTCACTTTGACAGTTATGGCCATACCAATAGTAATCATATTAAGAAAACAATTTAGCATTGTTATGGAAAAGTCATACTAGCGGTATGTTTTGTCTTTCATTTTCAAATGGAAGACACTGTCAATCAGAACGAATATTTCCATTACAAGCGCATATCACATGAGGAATATTCTTTGCCTCTTAATGTGGCTAATATGCCGGTGCATACTATAAAGACAACGATCTTAAGCGCAGGCACGCTTAAGATCGTTGTCCGCCCAAAAAGGTTCTTCTTGACCTACTAACCGTTATGTCGGCGATTGGCGAATTCTATGTATGCTGGACCATGTGCGAACCCACCAATTTCAAGAGCACTATCTCCGCAAGCCTTTTTGTTTTCCCTTCAATTTTCGCAGTTCCCTCCCCGCCATGAACAGCAGGAAACCTGCATATTCCATTTTCATGTCTGAATTAACTTGCCCTTCCCCTTCAATAAAGGCAGTATACATTTTTATCTGCTCATTCAGATTTTTTCTCGCAATCCGAGCACGCATATGATTCCAAGCTTCCAACCGATTTCTCTTCAGCTTTTCCACGTTAAGATTGAGCGTATCATTTAAATCCTGCTCAATATCGGAATCATCCGATTTCACTTTGCCGTCGTAGCCATAAGAAATTTTCGCTATCGAATCAGAATTTAATGGATTGACTGAAATAATCGCATTGCCTTTATGGGTATCACAAGTTTGGAGTCTTTTCGGCTCTCCCTCTCCACCACGACAGGAAGCAAACAGGTTAGTATACTCAACACTTAATTCCGCACCTTTCCCCATCTCATCATGCCTTGGATAAAGATGCTCAATTTTCATATCATGGTCACCAATTCGCGACATGCAATACACACACAGATGCCCCTGCTCCGTAGCTAACGCCTTTCCTAAAGCCTCTTTCGCCTTGGATTCAAGAAGGTCATACGGCGTTTTCTTTCCGGGCAAAGCACGGTAATATGTGTACTTTGCCCGTACGGCGGCTCCGACAAATTCCGGAGGTGGCGTTCTTTTATTAATTTTCAGCACACCAACGCTCCGTTTCCAAAGCACTTCTCGCACCGACGACAGAATCATCATCAGTTCCGACTGTATTCTCTAGGACCTTCAATACCCCTTCAGCAGCTTCTAAATTTCTTTCATCAAGCTGCCGATAGAAACGATCTATCAGTTCACGCACATCTTCTGGTCTACTTTGGGCACCCATAACATCTTCGAGAATGGAATTGGCGCTATGTCCATACAGCTCACTCTCCGGTTCAACGCCACAGAAGAAATGCAACCACTCAGATGGATAGGCTCCAGTCAAATCTAACTGCTTCAATGAATCCCGGTCAAGCAACAGAATCCGATTAATGGCTTCGTATGACTGCACATCATTGATTCGTTCGAGTCTGCGCACTTGTGATGCCTTCACGGAAGCAATGATCTTCGGCGCATGGGTACTCACAATGAACTGAAGATTCGGGAAAATACGCAGCAAGTCTCCCAGAATCCTGCTTTGCCATTTTGGATGCAAATGTAAATCCACCTCATCAATAAGCACGATTCCAGGAGTAGAAAGAATCTCCGTGCTGTTGGGATTCAACACGGCCATACGGTATGCGATATCCGCAAAAAGACTCAATACGCCGCGATACCCGTCGCTCAATTGATCAAAAGGCAGTTCCAACTGTTCACCAGTTTTATCCACGGTCGTAAGCACAAGAGCGTTCTGCTTCAAACTATACGTGACAGTAACATCCGAATAGTCAGGAGACAAGTCCTTAAGACAAGTTGACAACGCCTGCCGAACCGCTACAAGTTCAGGAATCCGTTGCCCATATTGCAGACCAACCATGGTCATATGCCTGAACCATCCAAGCATGAGCTTCTCATTGGTGACCGAATCCAAACAATCAATATACCCGTTAGCACGTGAAAAGCGTTTCTCAAACACATTGGGCATGCCACTCATACCGCGTTTATGCACCCAGAGACGCCCCGTGCCATAGTAAGCCAGCAATGGCAAAACCGCATTCGCATCAGATTTGATGCTTTCCTGCATGCATTTCGAAATCTTGGAAGCATCTTTCGCTTCACTAACCGTGGTACGTCCGCCCAATCGGTTCAGCTTACGCGACCACTGAATACGGTCTCCCCCTATCGTTCCTTGGGCAGCCACAACGGTAGGAGTTTGCGGCTCATACGAAGACAAACTACCAGCTTTACCAATTTGTAGACGAACATCAGATTCCGAAAGCATCGGACTCACAATACGCGCGTTTGGCCCGTCTACATGCATAAGGAACGTACCCAACGCAACGGCAATAGCATCCAACACCGCGGTCTTACCAGCCCCATTATCACCGCATAACACCGTTAAACGCTTATCGAAATCTGTTTCAAAGATGCCGAACTGCCTATAATTCTTCAGCTCAATTCGCTCTAATCGCATTTCGTAGTTCGTCATAACAATCAGTTTAACGGTTGTCAAGAACGAGATAGTTTGTTATTTGGGAATTGATAAGTGCTGCCGGACGCGTTATTGATCCCATTACCTTCTCAAAGTAAAATCGCGGATATAAACGCATGGCATCGGCAGGAATACGCGAACGCTCTATTCTGCGCTTTTTCACCACTGACAAGATCTGTTATGGAATGCGCTTCCACAGTACGAATAATTTCAATTAGAGTACAGTTTCCGCACTCTTTACAAAGGGAAAAACGCACAACAAGAGATTAATCGAACATGTTTTCATGCCGCCTTTGAATTAAAATTCAATCAGCATATATGTATTCCAGAGAAGGAGCCATGCGTTGGGAGAGGTATTCCAATCATCTTGACACCCTGCCGCAGGACGATACCCCGGTATTGAAAAACCCTCTCAAGAAATTGAACAAATGAACTCTCTGCGGCATTGGAACATATGGACAGCAACGATTGGATCACGGACTCTAATGAATCCGCGGATTCCCGACTCGCTATTACCATCATTCAAGCCGACGTAGAAGAAACGTTCACAATTCCCTCTTAATGCTCTGCTTCTTCGACATCAAACGGTATCCAGCCCATTCCTCTTCTTTCGATTCACCCACATGACGCTGCTGTGAACACGCAACAAATCCTCTTTTACCGGATAAATCAATCAGTAGAATAAAGGCACTTTTTTATCCAAAGAAAGGGACTTTCAAAAATGTTCTATAACTTCTTCGCATTGGGAGACGATGAGTTCGAAGAATTATCACGGGACATTCTTTCGAGAGAGCTCGACCAGAAAATGAGAATATTTGGAAAAGGAGCAGACCAAGGCATTGACATAGCGGATTGCAAAGACGGTCGCACCATAATCGCTCAATGCAAAAACTACATAAACACTCCTACTTCCGATTTGATGTCTGCTCTAGAGAAAGAAAAGGATAAAGTCGAAAAGCTCAACCCGAAGGAATACTACCTTTTCATCAATAAGGACATATCTCCCAAAAGAATAGGCTCTGTTAAACCAGCTTTGACATAGGTTCTACGTCCAGTACTGTAGTTACACTGAGGTTACAGTATTGGAGGTGGTGGCGATGAGGCTAGCGGACGAGGTACGCATTCAGCTCAAGGGCATGAATCCGGTCGAGCGTGAGAGCGCGGTGCGCGAATTACGTGAGGTCATCTACGAGGATGCCTACGAGACCATCGCCAGCCGTGACGATGTCTTAGCATGTCCGCGCTGCGGTTCCATCGGCATCGTAAGGAAGGGGCATAATCCGGACGGCTCCCAGCGTTGGCAGTGCAGAGACTGCCGGCGCACGTTCTCCAAGACGCGGGATACCCTGATCGGTCGGTCGAAGCTGCCGGTCGCCAAGTGGATGATGTACGTGGAATGCTTCGTGGATTGTCTCGCATTGCGTACTTGCGCGTCGCGTTGCGAGGTGTCGTTGCGTACCGCGTGGCTCATGCGCCGCCGTCTGTTGAAATGCCTCGAACGGTATCTGCCGAAGTTCGTGGCCGGTGCGGGCGTATCCGTCCAGTTGGACGAGACGTATCTGCGCGAGAGCTTCAAGGGCAACCACACCAAGGGCAAGTTCGTCATGCCGCGTACCGCTCGCCATCGCGGAGCCTCCCTGCACAAGCGCGGGCTTGGCAGGGAGCAGATCTGCATCATGACCGGCGTGAGCGATTCCGATACGGCGTTCGCCATACTGAGCGGGCGCGGCGTCATCTCCAAACAACGCGCAATCGAGGCGTTGGACGGCCGGATACTGCACGGAGCGCACGTCATGGCGGACACCGCGGCGGCCTATCCGGGAGCATTGGAGGCGTTGGGCACCGTGTTCGAGCAAGTGGACGCGAAGTCACATCGCATCAACCGGATCAACACGCTCCACTCGAACCTCGACGGGTTCCTTCACGGATTCAAGGGCGTGTCCACGAAGCATCTGCAATCCTATCTGACGTGGTTCCTGTGGCGACGCTCGTTCCGTGACGACCGAAACGATAGCATCATCAGGCAGGTGGACGCGCAACCATGCCCCGGTGTGCCCCGCGACTGGAACGGCATCATGCCGCCGTACATGGAGTATTGGGGCATGGCGGCATAGATTGCAAGTACACTGTACATATCCGATATTGCAGGGAAAGGGGGAACGGCATGGCGAACACGCCCACCACGACCATGCGCCTCGACCCCGAACTCAAGGACCAGGCCATGAAGGTGCTGGAGCCATTGGGGCTGAACATGACCGGAGCCGTCACCATCTTCCTCAAAGCCGTAGTACGCGAAAACGGGATGCCATTCGAACTTAAGGCTCAGCCAAGAGGGGAAGACTAGCCGTATTTTGCCAATCATGTGACGTCTTTTGGTGCTATAATGACGTCTAGACGTCGTCAAGGAGGTAAAAGTGCGGAAGCCTGGACAGGTTCGGGATGCCATTACGAACATATTGGCGCAATCGGAGGCTCCCTTGACGGTCACTGAGATAGAGTGCCGAATCGCGGACTCTTTCAATGAAACATTTGAATCGTCCAGCATCCGTTCGTCACTGCGATTGCAGGCCAAGAAGCCAGACAGCGGTATCGTTCGTGTATCTCGTGGCTTATATGCCATGAGCCGTCAGTCGACGTCTAGGTTCGAATATGGTAAGGCGACTCTCATACAGGGCGATGCATTCGCAGTGATGGCTTCTCTTGAGGAATCTTCCATACAGGCCATCGTGACAGATCCCCCTTACGGACTGGTTGAGTACAAAAAGAGCCAAGTTTCAAAACTGCGCAAGGGGCAGGGAGGCGTATGGCGGATTCCGCCATCCTTTGATGGCGCGAAAAGAAGCCCCCTGCCTCGATTTACGACTTTGACGAACGCTGACCGAGAGAAGATAGTCGAGTTCTTCGGAAGGTTCGGAGAACAGGCTTTGCGTGTACTTGTCCCCGGCGCAAACATCGTCGTGGCAACAAATCCGCTTGTGAGCCATCTTGTAGCGGGGGCCTTGGAATCCGCCGGGTTGGAACCGCGAGGACAGCTCGTGCGATTGGTCCAGACCATGAGAGGGGGCGATCGTCCAAAGGGATTTGAGTCTGAATATCCGGATGTAAGCGTGATGCCTCGTTCTCAATTTGAACCTTGGGTGATCATGCGCAAGCCAATGGATGAAACAACCGGTCGCAATCTTGCCGAATATGGTACCGGCGGCTGGCGGCGTATCGATGACGATCACCCATTTGGAGATGTCATCAAGTCGGCTCCGACCCGCAAGGAAGAGCGGGCCATAGCCAACCATCCGTCTTTGAAACCGCAGAAGCTGATGAGACAAATAGTCAGAGCAGCACTGCCACTAGGAATGGGCATGATCCTTGATCCCTTTGCCGGTTCGGGCTCCACATTAGCCGCTGCTGAATCATTGGGGTATTCAAGCCTTGGCATTGAACGAGACTCCGAATACTACAATCTTGCCTGCAATGCGATTCCTAAACTCACAGCATTGGAAGATTGAGACTGCGTCTTGCCCATATCGTTCCGCGTAACTCGTTGGTGAGATAGACCCAGCTACGTCTATAGGAGGATAATCCATCCTTGGAAAGTGTGGCCGTTCGTGTGCCACGCTCTCCACGCTCATTATGCCTATAGTCCTCTTCGGTGACATGTCCGAGGAATATTCCGGTGAAGGTGAGGGGTTGTCTTTCGGCGATTGGCACACCGGGGTCATCTCGTCGTTCGTCAACCTGATATACAAACGTGCAGAGGTCCTGTTCTCTTGCACTATGCATGTCAACGGCTGCTCCGGTGTTTCTGGTGGCTTTCATTTCAACGCCATCTTCGGCTTCCGCCACAAGATTGTTTGGATAAATACCGGTTCGGATAAGATCTGGATGCCCGTTTGGAAGAGTATTGACCACAAGTTCTCGTGAATGTTTCGCCATGGTGCTGTTAAGAAGGTTTGAAAGAACGTTGGACAGTGCCTGAAGCTGAAGCATATCTTCGAATCGCCCCCACCCACGTTCGACGCTCATCACATTCAGATCACCCATGAACTCATAGATGTCTGTCATCGTATTGGCGAAGTCAGCTTTTCTGAGATTGTATCTGCTTACGCATGGGTTGTCAGCAAGGCGCGGATTGAAGAATGCGTCATTAACTTCCGCAACCTGAACATTGATGTTGGACATGGACACCTCTGGCTTTAGAGTATCGATAACCATTTAATAATAACGGCCAGAGACTGAAGGTCTGGACTTCTTCTCGAATAAGCGCCCCTCGTTCATATGTCAAAGTTGGTTTAACAGAGCCAAAGAATAAATGCCATATACGAACTTTTTCAAGAATGGATGCCATCAAACAAGAACATTTATACACGAAGCGACTGCGATGCATTTATTTCCAAAAATGAAAATCAAGACATCGCACAGAAATATCCACGCCTTCTGAATCTAAATTCGCTCCATAATCTGATAAACAGCAGTACCATCATAGATAATCAAGACCTACTCATTTCATCAAAAAACCTTTCGGCTTTGTTTGCTCCAACTGGCCAATATCGACAGTCCATGGCATTGCTTGAGAACAATCAAATTGTTCTCATATCTGGCGCCCCTGGTACAGGAAAGACGATTTCCTCAAAAATGCTTGCAGCACAATTTGTCTGTTATGGCAAATACTTGCTTCGCTATTCCAATGGCGAAGAACTTTATCGAATAAAAGACATGCTTTCTCCTGATCCAGAACAGAAAGAATTCATTTTCATCGATGATGTGTTCGGACAGCATTATCACGATATGAACAGCTCAAAGGAAAATCTACTTAGACAGATCATCCGGCACGTCAACAACTCACCAAATAAACGGATGCTTATCAATACTAGAATGACGATTCTGCAAGAAGCTCGGCAACGTTTTAATTTTGCAGATGGTAGTAGTGATGGGAAAGAACCCTTTTCCATTGTGGACATGAATCAGATTACTCTGTTAGAGAAGGCTGAGATTTTTGTCAACCATTTGAGGTGCCGAAGTGTACCCCGAAACTATATTGACTCGGTCAAGATCAACCATGCATACCGGTCTATAGTCAGACACACGAATTACACACCCCGCATTATTGACAGATGCACCCAGGAAAAATACGTGCGTGAAATCAAACCAGATGAATATGCAACCCATATCCTTCACACTCTCAATCATGCGAATGAAATATGGGATGACGAGTTCAAACATCGATTAAATGAACCAGACAGAGTTTTCTTATATACGCTCTACTCGTTAACGAACCATAACGTATCCGAAAACGCGCTTCGTAAAGCAGTTAATGCACGGCTAAACCCATCTGTCATGTCCGGCGAAAGCACCAATGTTAACGACATTTTGCAAAGATTAAATGAATCTATGATCGCCATAACATACCAAAACAATACTCGAATGATTGGCGCAATTAACCCTTCCGTAAACGATTTTCTTCGCAGCTACTTGTACCAAACCCCTGAGGAACGAGACAGGATCATCGAACATGCAACTTTCATGGAACAAATTGAAAGAATCTCAGCATGCACCGACGATAAAGCATATGGGGAGGAAAAGATAAACCGACTATTAAGCAGTTTCATTTCCGGAAGAGACGCTCCTGGATATGCAGACAGCAGCGACTCGGCCATTTATACCAATGCCGCCTTACTCGTTTTAGCAAAGCAACACGAATATGTGGTAGATAGCACAAACGTACAACGCTTCTCCAGAATTGCCAAGAACTTCATGAATGCCGTTCTACAAGGGAATATAGGATTCGTCGATAGCGGGGTTTGTTTTAAAAACACGACCGGATATTCACAGAGAACGTCTTCCTTTCTCCCTGACAGTGTACAAGTGTTGAAGTCTCTTAATGACGATTATGCCATTCTTGACCAATGGCAGGGAGACAAAGAGAGTTTAGAAAATATCCTCGCTGCCAGTGATGGACTTGAGATTAAGAGTCACATATGCGCATTATTCTATGACAGTGCGCTTTCAAAACTGGATCAATCGCATTTAGATGCTCTAACAAATGTGATTATCGATGATCTCGATGCGGAAATCGATTTTATTCAAGATTCTGCAGATGTTAGCGACTACTGCGAGAACAGCATTGACGATTACGATGATTCTTCCTATCTGGATGACTCAGCTTGGGATATTGCGAATGAAATAGCTGATGCCGTACAACAGGATATATATAACCAGACCTCCGTCTTACCTCAAGAATTGCAATCCCGGTTAAGCACAGTTGATGCATATAATTATGAAAACGCAGTGGCAGATGAACTGGCACGATACGAGGATGCGGAAGCTATGGACGTTTTCCTCTCCACTAATAACTACGCAAACTCAATTGCAAACTCACAAATAGATAAATTATTCAAAAACTTATGATTGCTTCATTATCATCAAAACTCACACTAAATAGAATGCGACATTATTCGGGATGATTTTGTATTTCGCGTATTGCAAACAATAGAAAGAGGATGACATGCAATCTTATAACTTCGAACCTGCTTGTTGGTCTGCGGATAAAAACGGTCTAGCCAATATCAACGAATGTCCGCTCGGCTTGCTTTCCTTTGATGGGCAGAACGCCCCTGAACTAAACATTCTCCGAGGTCATCTCGTTTCGGAATCCGTACCGATGGAAAACGGAGGCAATGCTTTTGCTCTCGATTTCAGCAGGAAATCGGTCTTTGGCTATTCGAATGACAACAAATGCTACGTACTAAGGGATGTTCATGGGACTAATGCCATCCCTTTCTCACAAACCTTCATACAACAAAAGCTTCAGGGAGAATCAATAATTGTCGCTAACCAACGAATTGACTACAACCCCTCAATATCAGAATTGACAGTTAATCTGTCTGGCTTTAGCGAATGGATCGACACACACTTCTTCCGTGAATCTAACAATCTAACCGAAGACGGAGCTCAAGAACTTAAATTCTCCTATTGCTCAAAGGAACCTCAAAATATTCTTCTATACAAGAACAACAATGATTTTGAAGTTCATGCAAAACATTTCGCCAAACGACTCGGTGGCTATAATACTCTCCACGAGTTTTCCTTCAAGGAAACATGGCGGCTGAACTTTAGGATGTTGGATTCTGAAGGAATGCCATTAAATGATGTTCTCAATAATCTTTTTGAACCGTTCGAACGATTACTTGCATTCTGCATGGGCTTTCCTGGGAATATCGAAGAAATAACATTCACAGGCGTTAATCCAGCAGTCCAGGGGCAATACTTTGATCGCTATATCCCCGGTGAAGAGAACGAAGTCGGCAGGCTTGCGGTCAATATGCCATTGCCCTATCCAGAAATAAGCAATCGTTTCCAAGACATCGCCGATAACTGGATGCATGCAACCGGTGATGCACAAACAGCATGTCGGACCGCCGCGGCATTACTCGGAAAATGGGACAAGGCAATAGACGTAATGTTCTCGTTATGCGCTCAAAGTTTCGAAGCCACTTCCCGAGTCGGAGAAAATCTCAGCGAACTTTCCGATGAGGAATTTGAGCGGAGGAAAACCTGCGTACTAGAGACTATCAACAATAAAACAATCCACAACTGGGCCGAACTCAAGCTGAAATACGCGAATTTTGTATCAGCAGGAGAACTCGCCAATAGGCTCTGGACAAAATTAGGCGATTTCGCAAATTACGTTATCCCCAATAAGAAACTGTTCTTACAGCAACATCGCGAAAGTCGAAATACCTATACGCACATGAGAGAGCCCAATAGCGATAATTTTCTGACTGGAAGCAACTTGTACTGGCATGCACGTGCGGTCCAGGTACTCCAATATGGAGCGGTATTACTCTATCTCGGTTTTCAGCCAACTGAAATACTGTCAATCTTCCAAAAACATAATTTCATGACAAGCTTTATCAGTAAGGCACAAGACATATATGCACAAGTAGAGCAGCAAGATGATGATGCCAAATGATGACATTCCATGAAGAGCACTAGCAATACCAGCCCTTACGATTCTGTCAAGAAAGTCCGTGCGACCGACAGAAAGTTGGTGCACGGACTTTTGGGTTGCACGGACAGCGGGACGATGAAAGACGGATGTCCCGGAACGCCCGTCACGGGGACAGGATTTCGGATACAAGCTCCTGGAACAGGCCCTTGTCAGTTCTTTTGGTTGGGGACGAGCATGATCTCGCCGTCGGCAATGCCCTTGAGATGCTGGCCGTACGGGCTCTTGCCATAACGCTCGGCGGACTCCATGAGCTGGTCGCGCGTGATCCAACCGTTCTCGAAGGCGATCTCCTCCACGATCGCGATCGGCAGACCCTGCGCACGCTGCACGGTACGCACGAACTCACCCGCCTCGAACAAAGAATCCATCGTACCGGTATCCAACCACGCGTAGCCACGACCCAACGTGCGCACGTTCAGCATGCCCGCATCCAAATACATGCGGTTCAGGTCCGTGATCTCCAACTCGCCACGCGGGCTCGGCTTCACCCGCTTCGCGTACTCGACCACGTGCTCGTCGTAGAAATACAGGCCGGTCACCGCGTAATGCGACTTCGGACGGGCCGGCTTCTCCTCGATCGACACGGCCTTCCTATCCTCATCGAACTCGACCACGCCATACCGTTCCGGATCGTCCACGTAATAGCCGAACACGCTCGCACCCCCGCCGGACTCGGCCTTCGCGACCGCGCCACGCAACGTCGCGCCCAGACCATTGCCGTAGAAGATGTTGTCTCCCAGCACCAGCGCGCACGGCTCGCCCGCGATGAACTCCTCACCCAGCAGGAACGCCTGAGCCAGACCGTCCGGAGACGGCTGCACCTTGTACGAGAACCGCACCCCGTAATGCGAACCATCACCCAAGAGCCGCTGGAAGTTCGGCAGATCCTTCGGCGTGCTGATGATCAGGATGTCACGGATCCCGGCCATCATCAGCACACTCAGCGGATAGTAGATCATCGGATATTCTTCACGAATTTATGCTCCTCACCAATCACCCAGCTCATCCAAATCCTCCAACGGGATCGGCCAATCGATATGCAACTCCGGATCGGCGAGGTTCACGAACGTGTGCGCCTTCTTCTGCTCCAAGTCCGGTGCGCGTTCACGAGATACGTGTACACAGCACCGTCCTCCAACCCCTAGAAGCTATTGCCCATACCACGCGGCATGCATGGATGATAAGGGACACGAACCCCAGACATCCACGCGCGACGCCAAGCGGTCACTGGCCCCGCTGCTTATACCGTTCCTCGGTAGCGGCCTTCGCCGGCTCCCACCATGCACGGTTCCGCGTATACCATTCAATCGTCTGCGCGAGGCCAGACTCGAAATCCGTATGCCTCGGCGTCCAACCCAGCCCGGTGCGCAGCTTGGACGAATCGATCGCGTACCGACGGTCATGGCCCGGACGATCCTTCCCCCAATCGAACGCATCCCCCGCCTGCCCCATCATCCTCAAAATCATGCGAAGCACGGTGATGTTATTCTGTTCGCCGTCCGCGCCGATCAGATACGTCTCGCCGACACGGCCCTTGGTCAGGATTGTCCACACGCCCGAGCTGTGGTCCTCGGTATGGATCCAGTCGCGCACGTTCAGTCCCTTGCCGTACAGCTTCGGACGCTGACCGTCCAGGATGTTCGTGATCTGACGCGGGATGAACTTCTCCACATGCTGGAAAGGCCCATAATTGTTCGAACAGTTCGAGATCGTCGCGCGGATCCCGTACGTGCGCGTCCACGCGCGCACCAGCATGTCGCTCGCGGCCTTCGTCGACGAATACGGGCTCGACGGATGGCACGGCGTGGACTCCGTGAATTTGGCCGGATCATCCAAAGCCAGGTCGCCGTACACCTCGTCCGTGCTCACGTGATGGTAGCGGATGCCATATTTCCTGACCGCCTCGAGCAGGCGGAACGTGCCCTCCACGTTCGTCTTGAGGAACGGCTCCGGATCCGCGATGCTGTTGTCGTTGTGCGACTCGGCCGCGTAGTGCACGATCGCGTCGTGGCCCGGAACGATACGGTCCAGCAGATCAGCGTCGCAGATATCACCCACGACCAGCTCCACACGGTCCTCGGGAAGGCCCGCGATGTTCTCCGGATTGCCGGCATAGGTGAGCTTGTCCAACACGGTCACATGCACGTCCGGATGGTTCTTCACCACGTAATGCACGAAATTCGAACCGATGAAACCACAGCCACCGGTCACGATAATGTTCTTGGGAGTAAACGTCTCTTCAACCACACCCCCGATTTTACGACACAACATCTATTCCCATTACGCATGATGTTATATGCAAACTTTCCTGAAAGAGAAAACGTTTTATGTATATATTTCATACAACCTTTATCCAATAGCCCCGAACTCACGTTTGCATCCACTGAAAATTTTTGCAAACCCCTTTTCAATACTCCCTCACACCACAACTTGCAATCGTTACGCATTCCGCATCCACAAATTGCCATTCAATCGGGGGCTACCCCTGCAAAAACAACGGCAAGTTTTTGCAAAAAATCATTGTTATTGCAGCAACGATTTTCATTGACATTCTGCCATTTTCCACTCTTTAGCACTCCGCAAAAGGTATAGAATATACAGCATACGTTCGCAATAGAGCAAACGTTATCAGAGAAGATAAACCCCCGTCATAAGGGGCCGTCAGTAAGGAACAAAGGAGTCATGAAACATCGGAAACCCGCACCGGCCTGGCATAGGCTGGGGCTGAAGATTAGCAAGAAGGTGGTGGTCGGCATCACCGCTGCGGCGACCGCCTTCGGCGGACTGGCAATCGCCAGCACCGCAGCACAGGCCAGCACCGATCGCGACAGCTACGCCGACACCGTTGAAAACACCACGTTCGAACAGGCGCGCAAGCATTACGGACTGGCGCAGCAAATGAGCGAGGGCGCCACCCTGCACGCATGGGAGTGGAGCTTCAAAACCATTGAGGAAAACATTCCCGCCATTGCCGAAGCGGGTTACACCTCCGTGCAGACCGAGCCGATCTCCGCCATCCACACCGGCAATAAGGGCAAGATCTTCACCGAGAACTGGTACTACGTGTACCAGCCGACCGACACCACCATCGGCAACTGGGTGATGGGTTCCGAATCCGATCTGAAGAGCTTGTGCGCCACCGCACACAAGTACGGCGTACGCATCATCGTGGACGTGGTCGCCAACCATATGACCGCCACCTGGAATGCCATCGCGGATCGTTGGAAGAAGTCCGATCTGTACCATCACGACTGCAACGACGGCGACGTACAGGACTACAACAACCGTTACCAGGTGACACACTGCAAGCTGCTCAGCTTGTACGACATCAACACCTCGAAGACCGAGACCGCCAACATGATGCATGATTACCTCGTGCAGGCGGTGAACGACGGCGTGGATGGCTTCCGTTTCGACGCGGCCAAGCATATCGAGCTGCCAAACGAATATGACGGCTCCCAGTATTGGAATATCGTGTTGAACAACGGCGCCCAATTCCAGTACGGCGAGGTGCTGCAGGATTCCATTTCCCATGATGCCGATTACGCCAAGCTGTTCGCCAACAACAGCCGTCATGGCGGCGGTGTGACCGCTTCCTACTACGGTGTCAAGCTCCGCGGCGCGTTAAGCTCGAAGAATCTGAATGCTGGCAACCTCAACAATTGGGACAACGCCGCAGGTGGCAACAATCTCGTTTCCTGGGTGGAATCGCACGATAACTATTCCAACAAGCCCGACGATTATGGCGCGTCCATGAAGATGAGCGAATGGGAAATGACTATGGGGTGGGGCGTAATCGGCTCCCGCTCCCAGACCATGCCGCTGTACTTCGATCGACCTGTCGGCTCCGGCGGCAACCAGCCGCAGTTCGCGGAGAAGAGCCAGCTCGGCGATGCCGGCTCCGACTCTTGGAAGGATTCGCAGGTTGTAGCGGTGAATCACTTCCGCAACAAGATGAACAATGCCAAAGCCAAGGAATACATGCGCAACTGCGGTGACAATTCCTGCCTGATGGTCGAACGTTACATCAAGGACGGCAACGCCGATTCCGATGGCGTGACCGTGGTGAACATGAATGGCGATAAGTCGCTGGCTGGCACCGAGACCACGCTGGATGACGGCACCTACACCGACCAGGTGAATGGCGGAACGCTGACCGTCTCCGGTGGCAAGATCACCTCCGGCACCGCCAAGGGTGGCAAGATCAGCGTGTTCTACAACAGCAATCTTGCCAGCGTCTCCGCTAACCCGACCGGCGGTTCCTTCAAGACCGACACCACTAAGGTGACGCTGCACGCCTCCAACGTGACGAGCGCCTCCTACACCACGTCCGAAGGCAGCTCCGGTTCCTACCAGGATGGCGACACCATCGCCATCGGCGCTAAGACCGCGGTCAACGGCATCATCACCCTGAAATTGCAGGGCACCGATAAGGACGGCAAGACCGTCTCCGCCGAATACACCTTCACCAAGAAGGATCCGGCAGCCGTCAGCATCGCCTACGCCAAGAAGCCGAGCAACTGGTCGAACCTGTACGCCTACGTGTACGTGGACGATTCGAGCGCGGCAACGCTCAAGCAGAACGCAAAGTGGCCCGGCGTGGCAATGACGAAGGTCTCCGCAGGAGACAGCTGCGGCAAGGATGGCGAATACAAGTACGAAATCCCTGACGGATTCGACGAGAACGTCCGCATCATCTTCAACGATGGCAATGCCACCAACACGCTGAAGTATCCTGCCGATACCGCCGAAGGCGAGGATGCGGCTGGCCTATCCATTGACGGCACCTACGCTTGGAACGGCGATACCACTGCTTCCGGCACGTGGACGGCTCGTAGCTGCGCCGTTGTTACCGTGAACTCCGTGAAGATCAACCAGAAGGACTTCACTACCGACCTCACCAATGGCGCAAAGACCATCAAGCTCACCGCCACCACCGATCCGGCTGGCGTGAATGTTTCCTGGTCCTCCTCCAACGAAGCCGTTGCGAAGGTCGCATCTGACGGCACGGTCACTCCGGTGAAGGCGGGTACTGCCAAGATCACCGCGAAGGCCGGAGGCAAGACCGCCTCGATCACCGTCACGGTGACCGGCGTCCCTCCGCTGGATCCGGTCGGGAAGAACACGATCTACGCCGCGAAGCCCGCCGGCTGGGGCGACCTGTACGCGTACGTGTACACCGGCGACGGTGCGACCGCGGCGAACAACGCGGCCTGGCCCGGCGTGGAGATGACCGCCACGACGGCATCGGACGGCTGCCGGCAGGCGAACGCGTACAGGTA
>ERZ827490.918-NODE-918-length-41781-cov-6.733571_pt1 | contig 41781 bp, 38 predicted proteins | sample MGYA00519770_ERZ827490 | MGnify/ENA primary metagenome ERZ827490 (study PRJEB31778, sample SAMEA3449324) | human gut metagenome | biome: human gut; feature: human-associated habitat; material: faeces | place: United Kingdom | collected 2010/2012 ...
ACCCCGCCCCACCCTCGCCCCGCACTGTCCACCCCGGTGTAGGATGCCGGTTTATCCCTCAGTGGGGCTCCCTCCGGTCACCCCTACCCTCATTTTTGTGCACCAACTCCAAATTACAGAATATATGTTTGTGCGCTTTGCCAATTCCAAAATCGAAAAATCCATGCTACAATTAAATTAAGAACAAATGTTCTACTTCGATTCAACCTCCTGCGGAAAGGAGGGACCCGCCCGTGAAAGAGCGGACTTACCTCGCCGTCGATCTCAAATCCTTCTTCGCCTCGGTGGAATGCGTCGAACGCGGACTGGATCCCCTCACCACCAATCTCGTCGTTGCTGATGCCGCCCGAACAGAAAAAACCATCTGCTTGGCCGTTTCCCCCTCCCTCAAAGCCTACGGTATCCCTGGCCGTCCCCGCCTCTTTGAGGTTGTTCAGCAGGTCGCCACCGTCAATGTCCAGCGACGGCAGCAGGCCCCCGGCCGGCAGCTCACCGGCAAGTCGTTTTTGGCGGAAGAATTATGGAAGAATCCCACCCTCGCCATCGATTATATCGTTGCCCCGCCCCAAATGGCCAAGTATCTTGCATACAGCTCCCGCGTCTATTCGGTTTACCTTCGCCATGTCGCCCCGGAGGATATCCATGTCTATTCCATCGATGAGGTTTTCATCGATGCCACCGACTACCTGACTACCCTGCGCTGCACCGCCCGCCAGTTTGCCATGCGGATCATTCTGGAGGTACTGCAGGAAACCGGCATCACCGCCACCGCCGGTATCGGCAGCAATCTCTACCTCAGCAAGGTCGCCATGGATATCGTCGCCAAACACATCCCGCCAGATCGCAACGGGGTGCGTATCGCCATGCTCAATGAGGATAGCTACCGCCGCCTGCTGTGGGATCATCGCCCCCTCACCGATTTCTGGCGGATAGGACCCGGCTACGCCAAAAAACTGGCCCAGAATGGTCTGTTCACCATGGGCGATATTGCTCGCTGCTCGCTCGGGAAGCCGGAAGAGCTGCACAACGAGGAGCTGCTTTACCGGCTGTTCGGCGTCCAGGCCGAGCTGCTCATCGACCATGCCTGGGGTTGGGAACCCTGCACCATTGCCGCCATCAAGGACTACCGGCCAAAGAGCTCCAGTCTTAGTTCCGGGCAGGTGCTGCCGGAGCCCTACCCCCACGAAAAAGCTAGGCTCATCGTGCGGGAAATGGCTGATCAGCTTTCACTGGAGCTGGTGGAGAAGGGGCTGGTGTGCAGCCAGTTTGTGCTGGATATCGGCTACGATGCCGAGAATCTTTCAGCGCCCGCGCAGCAGAGGAGTTACCACGGTCTTACCAAGACCGACCGCTACGGTCGGGCAGTTCCGGCGGCGGCTCACGGTTCCGCCAATCTTCCGGTTCCTGCTTCCTCCGCGCGCATTTTGATGCAGGCTGCTGCTGAAGTTTTTGACCGTATTGCTGATTCCAGACTTTCGGTGCGGAGGGTGACAGTGACAGCAGCTGGATTGCTGCGGCAGGAAGAGGCGCAGTTAGTCGGAGGGGACCAGCTGGACTTCTTTGGGAACTATGCGGCCCACCAGCAGCAAAAGGCCGAGTTGGAGCGGGAACTGAGCGGCCAGCAGGCTATTGTGGCCCTGCGGCGAAAATACGGTAAAAATGTGGTTCTCCGTGGGATAGACTTGCAGGAGGGCGCTACCACCAAAAACCGGAATGGCCAAATCGGTGGGCATAAAGCGTAGAGCCGAAGAAGACATTACAATTCGTATAAATTGTGGATAATAACCTTTACAGAGAGTAGAAATTTGCGCAGAATGGATAGCCTGTGGAATAATACGATTTTCCGAAAGATAGGTCTACAGAAAGTGGTCATTATTAGGGGAGAATGGTCAAACCGGTGAGAGTAAAGCGTAGAATGGAAGCGTATATTACGGGTTGTATAAACTGCGGCAATGATTTTTTGCGAGGAGCGGAAATTTGTGTGGGGCTGATAGCCTGCGGAAAATGCAGAAATTACGATTTCGTGGGATGGCCCCACAGGAGAGTGCCGCCGCCAGAGACCGGAATGATTAGATCAGTGGGAACAATAAAATACAATTTGTATAGATTTTAGTGATGATTTTGCGATGAGTGGGAATTTGAGCGGGACTGGCGGTTTGCGGAAATGCATAGAAAATAACGCAGTTTTTCGTTGGCTGGATTTGCGGGGAGGAGCCGCTGCCTGAGATTGGTGTGGCAAAATGAGTAGATATAAGTGGCAGAACAGCAGTGGTCAATACAATTTGTATAGGATGTGGCACCGATTTTTATGAAGAGTAGGGGCCTGGACAAGGGTGACAGTTGCCGGAAAAACGCGAAATGAGGGTTCTTTGCGGGATGGAGCGAGAGGGATTCGCAAAGGGGACATCTGCCCAAGGCGGGACTGGATATAAAAAATAGAATCAATGCGGACAATACAGTTTGTATAGATTGTGGTAATGATTTCTGTGAAGAGTAGGGATTTGTGCAGAGGGCGTGGGTCCGGCACGCCGGGCCGGCGGCCGCAGGCCGCCGAGGCGGCGGAGCCGCCCAAGCCGCCCCCCCGGAGGGGGCGGCTGTCCTGCGGGCCGGGCCTTGCGCTCGCCTGTATCTATTCCAAAAGCCAGGAAAGGAGGCCAGCCATGCCGACCCATCAATATGACGACATTCTCAATTTACCGCGGCCCGTTTCCCGGCGGCACCGTCCCATGCCGCTCGAGGAGAGGGCGGTGCAGTTTGCGCCGTTTGCGGCCCTGACCAGCTATGAGGAAATATTGATGGAAGCGGCTCGGCCTACCAGGGACTGCCCCCAACTGAGCGAGGACGAACAGACCTGGCTGGATGCCCGGTTGCAGCTGCTGCGGGAGAGGATTAAAGAGCGGCCATGGGTCACCGTTACCTGGTTTGTGGCAGATGAGAAAAAAGCCGGCGGGAACTGTGTGACCACAACCGGACAGGCCATGAAATTGAGGGAGCAGCCGCCAGCTTTGCTCCTCTCGGAGGGAGAGGAGATCCCGCTGGAGCGGATGCTGGCCCTGGAGCTGATTGAAAATCCGGGGTAAAAAGCAAAAAGGAGTGACTTTCCCAGGGCGGAAAAACCTGCTATAATAGGGGGAGAGAGCAGGAAAGGGGAAATGCCAAAATGCCGCAAATCATCGAGATCACCGATCTTTCCCGGCCGGAGTTGGATGTTTTTTGCCGATTGACCGAAGCGCAGCTGCGCAACCGCCTGGAGCCGGAAAAGGGGGTGTTTATTGCGGAAAGCCCTACCGTCATTGGCCTGGCGCTGGATGCTGGTTATGAGCCGCTGGCCCTCCTTACCGAGCGTAAATTTATTGAAGGAAAGGCAGCCGGGATCATTGCACGCTGCGGGGAGATTCCCCTTTACACCGGGGAACGGGAGGTATTGGCAAGGCTGACCGGCTATGAGCTGACCAGAGGGGTGCTGTGCGCCATGCGGCGGCCGAGACCCAAGGATTTTAGAGAGGTGTGCGCCGGGACAAGACGGGTGGCTGTGCTGGAAAATGTAGTGGACTCCACCAATGTGGGGGCCATTATCCGTTCGGCGGCGGCCCTGGGGATCGATGCGGTGCTGCTGACCCCCAGCTGTTGTGACCCGCTGAACCGGCGGGCGGTGCGGGTGAGCATGGGAACGGTATTCCAAATTCCGTGGGCCTACATAGGGGAGCAACCGGCCGACTGGCCGAGTCCGGGACTTGACTGGCTGAATGAACTGGGCTTTAAGACAGCGGCGATGGCCCTGCGGGAGGACTCGGTTTCCATTGATGATGAGGGGCTGGCAGCGGAACCAAAGCTGGCCATTGTGTTGGGGACCGAGGGCACCGGACTGACGACCCGCACGATAGCTGACTGTGACTACACCGTTCGGATCCCGATGCAGCACGGGGTGGATTCCCTGAATGTTGCGGCGGCCAGTGCGGTGGCATTCTGGCAGCTGCGGGCGAAATGAAAAAGAAAACGACCGGCTTCCGGTTCTCTTCCGGAGGGCGGTCGTTTGGTATTAGGAGAACTGGGCGGAGGGGAGTGGCGGAGCCGCCCGGCGGGCAAAGCCCGCCGATGCAGGCGCAGCCTGCGGATTTCGCCGAAGGCGAAAGGCGGCTCTGCCGTGGGTGTGTAAAGCAGGGAACTGATAATAAAGAGCGCGGCTATGTCTCCGGGGCTGCGGGGCAGGTGGCCCGGATAGAGGGTGATTCCTGCGGCGGAGGAAACTGCTTAAACCTTACTTTTTGCGTTTTAGCCAAGGAGGATAGTCCGGCGACGAGAGAGCAGGGGCCAAACAGTGATGTCGAGGATGCTCTAAACATGGGGTGGGAAAAGATCTCCCCCGGCGAAGAGGGATTCTGTTGGGTGCGGGGTTAGATTTTGTTCTTTTGGCGCTTTTGCCAGAGGAGATAGCCCAGAAGAGAAAGGACGGAGACCCCGGCGGTGATGCCAAGGGCGAGCCAAAAGGCCGGGGAACCAGGCTGTGAAACGCTGGCGCCCAGCAGGGTGGCGGCCAGCAGGCTGGGCAGGCCGCCCAGCAGCCCGCCAAGCAGACAGGTGAGATAGGGCCCCCGGACCGAACCGAAATACATGCTGACGATATCGCCGGGGAGGAGGTAGATGACCCGCAGAAAGAACGAGAGGAAAAGGTAATGTCCTTCCTGGCTTTCCAGGAGGCCATCCAGGCGGGGATAGCGGGCCAAAAGCCGGGCAGTGAGCCCGCTGCCGGAAAACCGGCCGATCCAGAAGGGAACGGTGAGATCCACCGCAAGGCCTAAAGCATTGAGCGCCAGCGCCGCCGCAGGGGCAAACAGATGCCCGGCGGCAACCTGTAAAACGATGATGGGAAAAGCCACGCTGAGGCATTTGGCGAGGTAGAGCAGCAGCAGGAAACCGGCGGCCAGCAAGTCATTCCGCGGGGCGTAGGAGAGGATGTCCTCCACCGAGAAGCCGCCCCGGATAATGCAGAACACCACCATGGCCAAGCAAAGAACCAGCGGCAGCAGCCGCAGGGGATGAAGGTCGTGCAGGGGACGAGGTTCTTTTGGCATGGGAGTCACTCCTTTGGAAATTTGATAATGCGTTGGGGAGTCATGCAGGGGGAGGCTTCGCCGTAGGCGGAAATGGGCAGGGGCCGGCGGGGAAGCAAGAGGGAGCAACCGGACCACGCAACCATTTGGGACAGTTTTTTGCGATTGTCCAACGCTTTTTGGCGATGGGGGTTTTATTTTTTCGGGAGGATATGCTAAGATAAGGCGTGAACGGGGGTGAACACTACGGCCGATTCCAACCTGACCAAGCGCGCCCTGGCCGCCGCGATGAAAGAACTGATGGAGCAGATGCCTTTTTCCAAGATCAGCGTTTCCGATATTGCGGAGCAGTGCGGCATGAACCGCAAGAGCTTCTACTATCACTTTAAGGATAAGTACGACCTGGTGAACTGGATCTTTGATATGGAGTATCTGCAGCTTTCCAGCCGGCAGGATTATGCCGGGATCTGGGATTTTCTTACCGAGCTGTGCAGCTTTTTTTACGAAAACCGCTCTTTCTACCGGCGGGCGCTGCGCATTGAGGGACAGAATTCCTTCCTAGAGCACTTTAAGGAAGTGCTGGAGCCTTCTATCAAATACTTTTTGGCGTCCTCGCTGGAGGAAGCGAAATACCAGCAGTTCTGCATCAATTTTTATGCGGATGCCTTTATTGCGGCGTTTGTGCGGTGGCTTTCCGATAAAGATTGTGTACCGCCGCAGGAATTTGTGCGGATGCTGAAGGTCAGCATTTATGCCGCGGTAAAGCGGGTAGAAGTGGCTGAGCTGTGACCCCAAAACGAAAATGATAAAAAGAGTCCCGATCCTGCGGAATGCCCGCGGAACCGGGGCTTATTTTATTGCAGGGAGGCAAGGATGCTTTCCAGCGGAGCGGCGGAAAAGGAGATGCTGTCATCCACGGTGCCATCCGGGCGGATCAGGCGGCAGCGCTCATCAAACACGACGGAATAGGAGGCCCGGGGAGAAAGTGCGCCATCGACATAGCGCAGGTCCTCCCACAGCTCCACGGGGATGGTCTGCGTATGCAGGTCATTGCGGGCGGCGATGATTCGCCGGTAAAAGGGTGATGATTGGCCCTTTTCCGGGGCGGTGTAGGACATGAAGATGGTGAGCGGCGCGTGAAATTGCTCGATATCCAGCACATCGCCGTCGCTGGAGATGTTTTCTGATTTCTCGGAATGGTAGGGCAGGAATACCGAGTAGAGCATTTCCCGGCGGCGCATGGCATCGCAGATCTCTTCGGCGCCATCGCCAAAGCGTACCACCGGCATGACATGATAAAGCTGGGCCATGGTATCGATGACATCCCCGGTGAGTTCATCGGGTGAGGTGAAAAGCAGGAAGGCACAGTCCTTCTGTTGGTGCAGCAGGGTGAAAAGTCCCACGGGCAGCTCCGGCGCGATGATCAGATAGGTATAGATGCCCAGCCGCTTGCCCTGCTCGATAAGGCTGGTATAGTCGGATTCATGGGCGGTGTAGCCCTTGCGGTCGATGGCGAGGGTAAGGCACCAGGGAATATCGTAGCCGCATTCGCTTTCTAGCCGGCGGATGGTGCGGGCCCCGGCAGTGAGGCTATTGTAGCCTAGATTCATGCCAAAGCCCATTAGGTGCTCGGTATCCAACATGCAGCGCCATATCGTAGATGATGCGGTAATAGGCGCTGTTTTCATCCTGTAGGGCGTGCTGGGCCTGCTGCAAAAAGCGCTTCTGCTCCCCGCCGACGGCAAAGCTAAGCCCCATATCCACCAGATTGCGCAGGCTGCGCTCCGGGTCGCTTTTGATGGCATTAAGCTTTTGACGCACCACCGTTTGGATGAGGGTACGGGCAATGGTATTGACGGAGCGGGGCGACATGGGGATCCCTTCTTTCGGAAATCTTTCTATTAAAATTATAGTGCGCAGTGGGGCAATGAAAAAGGGACAATCCCGTGGATGTGTCCCAAAAAATAACAGATTGCAGTGCTTTTTACAGAGAGTCAGGGATCCTGCTCCGGGTGGGGAGCGAGGAATGAAACAAAGACAAGGTGTCGGGTGAGGCGCTCGCCCACCCAGAAGATGCACCGCCCCATGACAAGGGCGCAGAATACCGTGCCGATGCCAATGCCGCGGATGCCGTGCAGAAAGAGAAGAGAAAGTACTACCGTTACGGTAAGGCAGCCGAGATCAAAACGGGTTTTGACGGTTTTGTAGGGCTTATTCAGTATGACGGCCAGTTCCCGGGGAAAAAGATCGGTGGGGATGATAGGGAGCTTACAATGATTTGAGAGGGCGATGCCTAGGGTAAGCGCCGCAAAGCTGATGAGAAAATAGACGACCCGCAGCACAGGGGTAAGCGGCAGCTTATCGATCCACAGGGCATGGACATCCATCATCTCGCCAAAGGCGAAGCCCACCAAAAACGCAAGCAGATAGCTGGGGACAAACTTCCGCCGCAGCAGCATCAACACCGCCACCAGCGAGGTTTGGAAAAGATAAGTCCATGTGCCGAGGGAGAGGACCGGCAGCACCTCCGAAATGATGTACGGCACTGAGGAGATGGAGGAAATGCCGGCGCCGCTGTAAAGCATCAGGTAGACAGCGAAGCTATTGAGCACCGCGATGATGCAGAGGGCGAACTCCCCGCGGAAGACGCGGCGGGGATGGGGGAGGCTTTGGACGGTGGGGGTCATAAAGGGAGGACCTGCCTTTCGGGAGGAGATGGAGAGTGCGCGGGGGCGGCGCGGTGGAGCGGGGAAGGCAGCCCGAAGCGAAGCGGAGGTGCTGCCTGACGGGAGCGGAACCGTGCCGCCCCAATGGGGCGGAAAGCAGAGAAAAGCACGCACCGGGGAGGTTGCTCCGATGCGTGCCGCGCCGTGGGGCCCATCGGCTCCCCCTACCGGGAGCCGACGGAGGACCTGCACGGACAGAGATTCCACTTCGTTTCCTGCGCGTTATTTTGAGGAGGAAAAATCAGATGGAAACGACCATGTGAGAAATGGTGAAGACAAGGACGATGAATGCGGTGAGGAAGCCGCCCAGCCAGACGGAACCGGTCTTTTTGTGGAGGACGCGGCTCATCACGGCGGTGATGGGCAGGATGAAGAGCAGACCGAACAGCATGATGCCGGCCAGTGCGGTGGGGAAGGACATGCCCACGGCCGCGAGCCATTCGGGGGAGGTGGTGCCGGGGATGTACTGGATGCCGCGGACACCGGTGGCAAACAGCTTGCCGTAATCGTAGGTGAACATTACGGCCAGACCGCCGCAGGAAACGACCGCGCACAGCAGGTAATTGAGCCAGGCGGGGGCGTTATTGATGCGGGTGAGGGAATTATAGATGACGCCGCACAGCAGGAAGAACAGCAGCCAGACCGGCAGATATTTGAAGAACGCAACCCAGTGGGTGCTATCCATGGGCATGATGTTGAACTTGAAGAAGGAGAAATTGGTGCCGGAAAGGGCGGAGCAGGCATACACCACCGCGTAGATGCCGGCGAAGGAGAGAACTGCCAGCAGCAGGCTCTTGAGGATCTGCGTGAAGGGGAGCTTGAGACCGGTGGTTTCCAGGTTGGCGCCTTTCTTGCGGCCGATAAGGAAGAATACCAGCAGATACAGCACCAGGAATACGCCGCCCACGACGCCATTAAAGAGCATGAGGGAGTTCATGGGAGCCATATTGAAGAAGCTATTGGGCATGAACTTGGTGAGGAATTTGAACCACTGGGGCTGCATGTAGTAGGGATAGCCGATCAGCCAGTAGTACAGCAGCGGTGCAGGCAGCAGGAAGATGATATAGGGAATGATATACCCGATAACACCCTTGGCGCCGTGGACGGTGCTGATGGAGGGAGCAGCCGGACGCACGATGGTGGAGAAGAAGGGGACCCGCAGCAGGGTGAGCGCCAGCGCTACAAAGGCGACCAGGGTGGCGATAAGGCCGATGAGGCCGCAGGCGGCACGGCCGTGCCAGACCTGCTCGGTGGGAGCGATGGTGGCAACGCCGCCGCGCAGAGTGATATCGAAGAAATCGATGCCGTAGCCGATGGCGGTTTCATCATAGTAGGTATCGGAGTGGGTGCCATTGAAGCTGTAAGCGGCCCTAATAGGCTTCATGGTAACGGCAGCGCTGGCCGCGGCGGTCACAGCTTCCTCACGGGTGAGGGGTGTGGCGCTGGCATCGCCATACATAAAGTAGGTGCCGGAGGGAACATTGGTGGCGCCGCCGGTGCCGTAGGCGAACTTAAAGCTGGTGGTGTACTGGCTGGAATCCTCCACGCCCCACAGAAGACCGGAGAATTCATCGTAGGTGCCCTGAATGGTGCAGATATTGATCGGTGCGGCATACAGCGGAAAAACGCCGTTTTCGGCAGTAACGCCATTGTAGGTCAAGTCATTGATATTGCGGACATTGTAATTATAACCGGTGAGTACCATAGATCCGGGCAGTACAATCCCGGAGTTCATCGCTGCGCCGTAGGCTGTGTAAGCAGCGGTTGTTTCATCGGAGCCTGCCGCAAGCGCTTCAGCATAGGCTGCAGTATAGGCTGCCTGCCATTTGGAATAGGCAAGATAAGCGCCCTCCTGAATGGCAGCGGTGCCCATGGAGTGGCCCAGCATACCGATCTTGGTCAGATCGATAAAGTCGTAATTTTTGAACTGCTGCAGGGCGGAGTAGCTGCCGAGATCGGGAGCGTAATTTTCCACATTGCCCATTTCCGCCTGCTTGTATCCGTCAGGGGGCAGGGTGCTTTCTCCGTGGCCGTACATATCCAGCGCCATGACCACATATCCGCGGCGGCTCAGTTCAATGGCGTTGGATTCCATGGCATCCAGGCTGGCAGTGTAGCCGTGGCACAGCAGGATGGCAGGTGCAGGGGTTTCGGCAGTCGCTGTTTCGGGGATATAGAGCTTGGCGTGGCTGGTGGCGCCCACATCGGTGGTGAAGGTCAGCTCTTCGGTGCGGACGGTGCCGCCGCTGGTTTGAATGTTGTGGCCGATGACCGAGGTGACGACCATGAGTACCAGGCAGATAGCCAGCACAATGGCGGAAGCCCGCCACTTGATCGGGGTTTTGCTTAAATTCTGTTCCATCTTATTAAACCTCTCAGTTCCTGTACGAATCTCCCTGTAAAGCGGCGGCAGGGGGTGAAAAAATGCAGGGGAAAGCCCGCTTTCGAGATGATTATAGCGAGGGGGAGAGGGCTTGTAAATGGGGTTGATAAAAGTTTGGCAGGTGCGTGGGATGGGGGAGGATTTCTTTGGATACTTTTTCATGGAGAAAAAACGCAGGGAAAGGGGAAACCGCAAGAAAAAGGAGCGAAAATCGAAAAAGAACGGGATAATATGATGCAAATATGCAACATATCATCCCGCACTTTTTTGCGAATGCTTAATTTTTGGCTTGATTACGCAGTATTAAGGAAAGCGTATAAATTTTATTAACAGAATTTATTGATGCAAAAACGAAACATGTTGCAAAAATGGAACGGCTGGTTTTGGGCATATTACCTGGATTTAGCGGACAGCTTTTTCATCCTTGCCCAGCAGGCGGGCCATGGCGGCCAGCAGTTTTCCTTCCTCTATGGGCTTGGAGAGGTGCTCATTCATGCCGGCGGCCAGGCTTTGGCGGATATCATCGCTGAAGGCATTGGCGCTCATGGCCAGGATGGGGATGGCTTTAGCATCGGGGCGGGGCAGTGCGCGGATGGCCCGGGCCGCCGCTGTGCCATCCATTACCGGCATCATAATGTCCATCAGGATGAGATCATAGTAGCCGGGCGCACTGGCCGAAAAGAGCTCCAGGGCTTCCCGGCCGTTCCAGGCGCGGGACACGGTGGCGCCATGTTCCTGCAGCAGGAATTCCGCGATCTCCATATTGAGTTCGTTATCCTCCGCCAGCAGGATCTGCATACCGGTCAGATCAATGGAGTCGGCTGTGTTATCAGCCACGGCGGTCGGGGTGGGATCGATGGCAAAGGGCAGTGTGACATGGAATGCCGTCCCGGTGCCCTCCCCACTGGAAAAACTCATTTGGCCGTGTAGTTGTTCCTCCAGCGCATCGGTGGGGCAGGGGAGCCGTTTTGGTAATACAGCCCCTCCTGGTATCCGCTTTTTATCATCATGTTGTTTTCCTCGGTTCTGTGTGGGGATTCAGCCGGGCTAGTGTATCACACACTTTTTGGTATTCCCGGTCCACTGCCCGGAGCAGGACATCGGTCTGTTCCGGGAGGGTATCCCGGCTGCGCAGGGCTTCGGTCATGGTGCCGCAGGCGGCGGCCAGCCCGGTAAGCCCCAAATTGAGGGCAATGCCCTTTAGGGTATGCACCGCCCGGAAGGCCGTTGAGACATCGCCCGCTGCCGCTGCTTCTTTCAGCAGCGGCAGGCTGTTATCCTGCGGAATCATCCGCAGGAATTTCTCTGTAAAGGCTTCACTGTGCAGGCGGGCAATGACATCCTCGTAATTGCCGCCCACGGTGGTATAAAATTCATTCAGAGTCATGGAAGTCCTCCTCATACAGTACGGCACTATCCTTCTGAGCCTTGGCACGGTACAGAGCCAGATCGGCCTTTTCCACCAGCTCACTGATCTGCCCCGCGGCATAAACACCGCCGATGCTGACAGTGATGCGCAGCTCCGGCAAATCCGCAACCCGCAGCGCCCGCACCGCCCGGCAGATATCCTCTAGCTTGCGCCGCAGGATATTCTGCGGCAGACTGTGGAACAGCAACAGGAACTCATCCCCGCCGTAGCGCACCAGTTCATCCTGGCTGCGCAGGATGGCCCGGATGGCCTGGGCAGTGTGATATATGGCGGTATCCCCGGCCGGGTGGCCAAAGCGATCGTTGATCTGCTTGAGGTTATCTATATCGATCATGGCCAGGGCATACTCGCCGGAAAGGCGCCGCAGCCGGTCTTCGCAGTAGCGCCGGTTAAAGACCTTGGTGAGGGAATCGGTATACACCTGCCGGTTGCGCATCAGCAGTTGGTTCAGCAGATTCTCATTCTCATCGGAAAGCACATCATCCGAGTAAATAGGATTGACGCATTCCAGCGAATAGGGAAAGCCATCCACCTCTACGCACATGGCCAGGATATAATAAAGGTCGCTGCCGATTGCTTCCACTTTATTCAGGGTGCGGCGGGTGCGTACCACCTCCTGGGAAACACAGTGCCGGCAGCGCTGGGTCTTATCCCAGATGGAGTAGCAGCGCCCCACTTTTTCCATGGTGTGGCCGTCATCTGCGGCGATCACCTGCATGCAGATGCCCGGATCCACCAGCCGCACGATCTGGAACATCTGCCGGTAGGCCTGCAGGATGGGTGCCAGCTCCTGCCCGGAAATACGCAGGACGCCATCCGCCGCGGTGAGCGGCAGCAGCACCTGCTGCTTCATCTGTGGGATGCCTGCGCGAGCGTGATCCTCCAACCGGGTGTAGTTTTCCTCTACATTGATCACCTTACCGAACAGACTCCGGAAGCGGTTCTTTTCCACTGCCGACCAGGAGAGAAACATGGCCAAACGGCAGCGGCGCAGCTGCCCATTCAGCAGCAGCTTTACCGGAACCTCGGCATAGGATTCATCCGGAGTCATAGCGGTTAGCTGCTGCCGCACCGTTTCCGCGGTTTCCCCGCCGATGAGCGTCAAAAAGTCTCGGTTTTGCAGCGGGTCTACCATCACAGCGGGCAGACCGGTTTGCTGCATGGCCCCCAGGGAAAGCTGCAGCGAGGAGGGCTGCACCGTGTATTCAAACCACATTTCCCGGCTCATCCTGGTAAAGAAATCCTGCCGGGCACGCGCATCCTCCAGCTGATGGGTCATGCGGGCAGCGGCCATATCCCGGTTCCGGTATAGTTCCTCGGTAAAGATGGGCTTTTCCTGGGATAAGCTGTCCTCCCGGGCGGTATCCTCCCTCCGGATGGTATCAGAAAGGGCGTCCAGGCACTCCAGCAGCAGGGGATTGAAGCTGCCGCATTCCCCGGCGTGGATCATAGCCAGCGCTTTTTCGTGGGAGTAGGCTTCCTTGTAGCTGCGGCGGGTGGTCAGGGCATCGTATACATCGGCCAGGGCGGTGACCTGCGCCGCAATGGGGCACTCATCCCCCCGCAGTCCATCAGGATAGCCCTCACCGTTCCAACGCTCGTGATGTCGAAGGCAGATCTCAATTATATATTTAACCAGTGCTTCGTTTTGGTAGGCCGGCATCTCCGCCACCAGCCGCGCGCCTAAGGTGGTGTGCTGTTTGACCAGCTCAAACTCCGCGGCGGTCAGCTTGCCGGGCTTTTTCAGAATGCTTTCCGGAATGAGAACTTTGCCGATATCATGCAGTCCGGCTGCCGTGCTGATCAGTTCGACATCATCCGGCTCCAGTGCGTAGCGGTCGGTCCTTTTGCATAGCTCCAGCAGTAGAAGCTTAGTAAGGTGCCCCGCCCCATTCATATGGGTGCCGCCCTCGCCGCAGCGCGCCTCCAGCGCATAGCCCAGGATGGCCGCCAGGATATCGCTGTTGCGTTTCTCCCGCAAAAAGTGCTCGGCCACTATGTCCATCAGCTGGTGCTTTTCGGCGTTCAGCAAGATGGTATTGATGATGCGCCGGCGGATGATGCGGGTGGCGAAGGGACGGCTGATGTAATCCGAGGCCCCCAGCGCAAAGGCGTGGTCAATGGTGGCGGTGCCGGTTTCGGTCGAGATCATTATGACAGGGACTTCCTCCAGCCAGCCATGGGCGCGCATTTCTTCCAGCACCGCAAAGCCATCCATTTCTGGCATGATGATATCCAGAAGCAGCGCGGAGATCTCCCCGTGATAGACCTGCAAAGCGGCAATGGCCTCCCGCCCATCGGCTGCCTCGATGATCTCGTAATCCTGATCCAGTATATTGGCAAGGATCGCCCGGTTCATTTCGGAATCATCGGCGATCAATAGCTTTTTTCTCTCCATGGTTATGCCTCCTGCGGCCGGTCATCTATCCCCATTCTAGCACAACGCAGCCTTGAATCCAAATAATTTTAACGGTTTTTTTAATACTTTTTTACTGCTTTTCCCTGCCGAAAAAAAGAACAACTCCCCCTCCTGCCGTGCGGCGGGGAAGGGGAGCGCTTTTATCGGCTTTGGTTACCGGGGTTAGCTGGCCTTCAGCAGGATGAGCTTGCGGGTGGTGCTGTGATTTTGGCTTGGTTCATCATAGATTTGCCATACGGCAATCTCACCGGTCATGGGGTCGACCCGGAAGCGGAATACATCCCCATCATAAATCAGTTCGGCCTGGTCGCCCGGCAGATGGATGCGAATGAGTGCCTGCCGCCGACTGCCGTCCTCGTTGGTGACCAACCGGGTGCTGTACAGCCAGTCGCCGATGAGATACAACTCACTGCTGGGGTACAGCATCCCTTTCAGACCATCTACATTAAGCTCTTCGCCAGTGGTGCGGTTCCATACCCGCAGACTGCCAAAATTGGGATCCGCCTGGGATTCTTCCCGCAGCACGATCCAGCTTTCATTAAAAGCAAGCCGGGTGGGGACCCTGGTGCTTTCGGAACGGTTTTCCCAAACCGTTTCGTCATCGGCCAGCCGGATGATCCGAGTTGCCCAGCCGTCCGGCTCCTGCAGGGCAACGGAGTAGCACCCATCGGTCATCTGGACCAGCCGGGGGAAGATGCTGCTTTCCAGCTTCATCAGGGTGTGGTTCTTTCCATCGGCAAAGGAGTACCCGCGGATCTCATATTCGGAATCCGAGAGATTAAGTACATAGATGGCCCACTCATCATCGATGGCCAGCTGGCTATTATCGGCCCAGTATTCACATGGTTCAGTAAATACGGTGGTTTTTTCCAGGGTGGCGCAGTCATATTTCAGCAGGAGCAGCTCACGCTCGCCAGTTTCTTTGTTGGCCTCAATAGTCAGCCAATAAAAGCTATCCCCATATAGGGCCAGACTATCGGAGACCCACAGTCCGTCCAGCTCGGTGGAGCGGGTCTCACCGGTTTGGCGGTTGGTGGAATAGAAGATGGTCTTGTAGTTACCTGAATCATCGTTTCCCACTGTCACAATGTAGTTTTCATTCCAGCAGGGCCCGCCGCCGGCATTTTCCCATACGATATCCGGATATTCTTCGGCCGGGATGAGGGCTTCCACCAGCTTGGGCGCTTCATTTGGGGCGGGATCAGGGGTAGGGTCAGGCGTGGGGGTGGCGGGCTGCTTGCCGCAGGCGGCCAGCGAGAGCACCAGCAGAGCGGCCAGCAGTAGGCACAGTGTTTTCTTCATCTCATTTTCCTCCTTGTAAAAATGTTTTCTGCAGCTCCATTATACCAAAATTTCCCCGGAAAAGGATATGGGCATTCCTCAGAAAAAGTCTCCCTCCATTTGTAGGAAATGCCGGTCAGCCCCGGTAAAATGCGTAACTATGGAGCGCTTTCACCCTATATAACGATTCGCGTGGACAAAGTGCAACAGATAATAGACAATTGGCGAGAAAAACTTGCTTTTAGCTGTCAATTTTCTGCCCCATAGGCCGCTTTCAGCCGCAGGATGCGCAGTACGCTTTCATCAATGCGCTCCTCCGGGATGGTTCCATCCTCCACAGCTGCCAGCACCCCCTGGTAGGCGGCAATGTAATCATACGGCATCAGCAGAATATCGGCTCCGGCCTGCAGGGCCAGCACGGCGCTTTCTGCCGAAGAATAGTTCTGTATGATGGCACCCATGGCCAGGGCATCGGTGATAATAACCCCATCATAGCCCAACTCACCCCGCAGCTTTTCGGTCAGCATGGAGTAGGAAAGGGAAGCGGGCAGGCCGTCATTGGTCACATTTGGGGTGGCGATATGCGCGGCCATTACCAGGTCAGTTTTCTCCAGCGCGCCAATAAAGGGAATGAGCTCGCATTGCAGCAGTTCTTCCCAGCTTTTATCCAGCTCCACATAGCCATCGTGGCTGTCACCGCTGGCGGCGCCGTGCCCGGGAAAGTGCTTAATACAGGCCATTACGCCGCCATCGTGCAGGCCGTCTATCATGGCGTTTACCATGGAGGAAACGGTTTGCGCATCGCTGCCAAAGGACCGGGAACCGATGATGATATGCTCCGGATCGGAATTAATATCCGCCACCGGGGCAAAGTCCAGATTAAAGCCATACCGGTTCAGATATGCTCCGATGACTTGCCCCATGTGATAGGCCTCATGGGGGTCGCCGGTAGCGCCAATGGCCTCTGCTCCATCAAATTTCTGCACCTGGAAGCCCGCCGCATTGGCAATACGGGAAACACTGCCGCCTTCTTCATCAGTGCAGATCATCAGCGGCAGGTTACTCGCCTGCTTCAGGCCGGAGAGGAAGGCTTCCAGTTGTTCCGGCCCGGCGATGTTCTTTCCAAAGAAAACAATCCCCCCGGCGGGGTATTTAGACAGCTGGGCCGCCATCTCCTCGGTCAGGGCCTGCACGCCGTAGTCCCGGGTGCTGTGTACCTGCTCCGGAGTCAGTGTGGAGTCCAGCGATTCTGGCCTGATAATAAACAGCTGCCCAATTTTTTCCTCCAGCGTCATGGCCGCCAGCAGTTGTTCCGGTTTTTGCACTGTAGATTCATCGTCTGGGCTCGGGTCATCGGGTATCGGTGTTGGCGTTGGGGTTGGTTCTGGGGTGGGGTCATTTCCACCGGTAGGCTGGCACCCGGCACAGCCCAGTACCAATAGAAAAACAGCAAGAAATGTGCAGATGATGCGTTTCATATTGTTTTGCCTCCTGATGATTCAACATAAAGGCCTGCCTGCAAAGCGGACGGAGCACTTTTATATATAGTGTCATTTTAGAACCGTTTTTCTGCTTTGTATCGGTTTATTATAAATGTTTTTTTAGATACGATACCATCATGCAAAAAGAAAAGCCGGGTGCTACAATGTGACTGTAAAAATATTCCTTCCACATTGTAAAGATGGTCGACTGATATCGGCTGTTGGTGGGACGGGACAGATAAAAGGCTGCCGGAGGGCGGCTTTTCCAAGGAATCGCAGTTAGCAAAAGCGAACCACCATAACAGAGGTCGGAGGGGAATAATCATGCGGTTTGCAGCACTTGGCGATAGAAAAAATCCGGCGGTGCTGTTTTTCCACGCCATGGGCGTAGCGGGAGAAAGCAGTGAGCTGGTAGCAAAATATCTGCAGGAAAGATATTTTTGCATTCTGCAAACTCAAGCCAACGCTTATCAAAGCCGGCATGTGCCATATTCAGGACGAAAGCAAGGAAGAGATCGCCTACGCGCAGGATATGTTCGAGACGATCTTTAAGGACTACGCACTAAAGACATACAACAAGGATGTCGGAGAAAAGCAGCCGAGTATGTCGCACAGGGCGTTACCTACGACCAATACTACGCCGCATACTTTGCAGCCCGTGGTATCGTAGGCGACAAGGGCGATAACGGGAAAACAATTTCAGGGTCTGCAAGCCGAAAGAAGAAGGCCGCTATCGATAAGGCCGTTCCAGGCGCAAGCACAAAGCAAAAGCACCTTTTGTACGAGGCACTCGGAGTGTCAGAGAAGGTGTGGTAAAGAGATGCCCCCTCCAGTTACGGAGGGGGTATTTTACTGTGTAGTTTCTGTGTAGTCTATATGCAAAAATACCGCAAGAAACAGCAAGATTTGCAAAGACTAAAAATACTGAAAACCCGCATAAACAAAGGGAAAACCCGCATTTCTGCGGGTTTATGATATGGTGGACCCGAAGGGATTCGAACCCTCGGCCTCCGCGATGCGAACGCGGCGCTCTCCCAACTGAGCCACGGGCCCATATTCTTTTGTGGCGCTCAAAACTGCTCATCTATAATATCACGATTGCCCGCCGGTGTCAAGCTGCAAAAGGGCAGGGAACACGCATTTTTGCGCACCAGCATAAACTGATACCGGAGAGTCGGCGCTCGCCCGCTTTCCCAATGAGATCTTAGGAGGGAATAATTTTATGGCTGCTTTTTATAATACCGCAACCCTTTCCTACCGTGATACCTCCACCAATTCCAATACCGTGGAGGGGCAGCTGGTGCAGGTGCTGGCCGCCGAAAAGACCGCCGTGCTGCCAACCTACGGCAGCAGCAATACCGTCACCTATATCGTCAGCATCCGCAATAGCGGCGCGGCCGCCTATACCGGGCTCACCGTCACCGATGACCTGGGCGGGTACGCCTTTGCCGGGGAGACCCGGGTGCCCCTCACCTATGTGGAGGGCTCGCTCAAGTATTACAGCAACGGTACGCTGCAGCCCGCCCCGGAGGTCACCGCAGGCGCCCCGCTGGTAATCGGCGGGATCACCGTTCCGGCGGGCGGCAATGCCCTGCTGATCTACGAGGCCGAGCCCAACGGCTACGCCCCGCCTGCCGCAGGCGGCACCATCACCAATACCGCCTCCATCACCGGCAACGGCCTGACCACCCCGTTGACGGCACAGGCGACGGTGGCAGCAGGGGAAACGCTGCGGCTTTCCATCAGTAAATGCATGAGCCCCACCAGCGTGGTGGAAAACGGAACGGTCACCTATACCTTCTACCTGCAAAACAGCGGCAATACCGCCACCGCTGCCGCGGATTATGTTATCGTTACCGATACCTTCGACCCCATCCTCAGCGGCCTCGCTGTTACCCTAGATGGTGCCCCGCTCACCCTTGGCACCGATTACACCTATGATACCGCCACGGGGGCATTTGCCACCACAGCCGGCACCATTACCGTCCCGGCGGCTGCCGCCGCGCAGGATGCCGAAACCGGTCTGTGGCGCATCACCCCCGGCGTGACCAAGCTGGTCATCACCGGCACGGTGTAAATTCAAATCTCTGCGGAGCCCCAGCTGTGGCTCCGCCACCGATCCCCTTATCCCCATCCCCAGTATCAAAGAGGAGGCCGCCCGCCTTGGGCAGCCTCCCCGTTTTTACATATTCTCCAGGATCTCCCGAATGGCTTCCTCCACCTGCCGCACTTCTTCCTGGAACTGCCGGGCCGGTACCCGCACCGCCCCGTGCCCCAGTATGATGATCTGCTCCAGCCCGTCGGAGGTCGCTACCCGTACCCGGTGCTCCTTGGCCAGCGTGTGGGTCACTTTTTCGATATACATATCCGCTGTCTCGGCTTCTTTGGTGTATACCACGCTGATGCCATGGTGCCGTTCAATGCTGCCGGGATTGCCCTTTACCTTGTAGGCGTCAAAGACCAATATCAGCTCGCACCGCCGGTAGCCTTGGTAGTTGCACAGGATCTGAATGAGCCGGTGCCGGGCGGCGTCCAGGTCGGTTTTCGCCAGCTCGGCCAGCTCCTCCCACGCAAAGATGACATTGTATCCATCCACCAGCAGATATTCCGGCCCTTCGGGCAGGGGCGCCGCTTTCCCCGGCTTGGGGCTATTCCCGGTCGGCTTTGGGGTATGCAGCGCTTCGCCGCTCCGCCGCTTGATGGGCCCGTAGGTCATCTCAAAAATACGCATCAGCTCTTTATCCTGCAAAAGGGAGCCCCGGTAGGCCTCGCTGCGCTGCCGAGTCACGGCCGGTTCCTCCGGCTCTTCGTCTGCCTTCAGCACATTCGTCTGGATATGCGCCATACCCGGTACCTCATCCCACCGCACGGTGTGCCCGGCTCCCCGGCTGCAAAAGACCGAATCCGCCGTATTCGCGGTATCGGCATCGCAGTCGTAGCCGCAGGCGGCTATCACTTCCTCCGGGTGGCGGCAGGGGGCATAGCCATCCGGTTCCCAGCTCAGCCGTCCCCGTCCGCGGGTGTACCGCAGCACCTCAGCCGGGTAGTCCCGCAGGGCATCCAGCGCCGCCGTTCCCCGCAGGGTAGCAGTCTCCAGCCGCATTTCGGGCGGCTCACACGCGGCCTCCCGCTGCTGTATATCATGGATGGCCCGGCCCAGCTGTTCGGCCGGCACCGTCAGGGTAAAGCGGCACCACGGCTCCAGAAGGATACTCTCCGCCATGCGCAGTCCCTGCCGCACCGCCCGGTAGGTCGCCTCCCGGAAGTCCCCGCCCTCGGTGTGCTTTTGGTGGGCCCGTCCGGCGATCAGCGTGATCTTCATATCGGTGATAGGGGAGCCGGTCAGTACTCCCTTGTGGGTCTTTTCGGTCAGATGGGTCAGGATCAGCCGCTGCCAGTTCAGGTCCAGCTTATCGGTGGGGCAGTCGCTTTCAAATCGCAGCCCGCTGCCGCGGGGCAGCGGCTCCATCAGCAGGTGCACCTCGGCATAGTGGCGCAGCGGCTCATAGTGACCGATGCCCTCCACCGGGGCGGCGATGGTCTCCTTGTAAAGAATGCTCCCCTCCTCAAAGCCGATGGCCAGTCCAAAGCGCTCCATGGCCACGCTCTGCAAAATCTCCCGCTGGATCTCTCCCATCAGCCGCACCCGGATCTCCCGCTTTTGCTCCTCCCACTCCAGGTGGAGCTGCGGGTCCTCCTGCTCCAGCTGGCGCAGCTGTGCAAGTGCGGTATGGGGGTCGGTGCCCTCCGGCAGCGTCACCCGGCAGCTTATCACCGGCTCCAGCAGGGGAGAGCTCCTCTCCTGCTCGGCGCCCAGACCTTCCCCGGCATAGCTTTGGTTCAGGCCGGTTACAGCAGCGATCGTTCCAGCAGGGGCTTCCTCCACCGCCTGGTATTTGGCCCCATTATACAGCCGTATCTGGGTGATCTTCTCCCCGCCTGGCAGGGCCATGCGGACCTTCAATGCACCGCCGGTCACCTTCAGGTGGGTCAGCCGGTTGCCATGCGCATCGGTCGAAATTTTATACACTTTTGCCGCGAAGTCCGGCAAATAGGCCGGGGCCAGGGTCAGTCGGTCCAGCCCCCCCAGCAGCTCGGCAATGCCCTCCTGCCGCAGCGCCGCCCCCCAAAAGCAGGGGAACCATGCCCGCCGGGCAAGGGCGGCAGCCAAATTTGTTTCGGTCAGTGTTCCGCTTTCCAGGTATTCCGCCATCAGCCGCTCATCGCACAGCGCCAGTGCTTCCTCATCGGTGTCATGGGGCAGGCAGGCGGGGGAGAGCTTCCTTTGCAGCTCCTCCAGAATAAGCGCGCGGTCAGCGCCCGGCTGATCCATCTTGTTCACAAAAATAAAAGTGGGGATGCGGTACCGTTCCAGCAGGCGCCATAGCGTTTCGGTGTGGGCCTGCACGCCGTCCGTCCCGCTGATAATGAGCACCGCGTAGTCCAGCACCGCCAGCGTCCGCTCCATCTCCGCGCCAAAGTCAGCGTGCCCTGGGGTATCCAGCAGGGTCAGGGCAGTATGGGGCAGGGTCAGCCTTGCCTCCTTGGCAAAGATGGTGATCCCCCGGCTGCGCTCCAGGGCATGGGTGTCCAAGAAAGCATCTCCATGGTCTACCCGCCCGGCCTGCCGCAGCGCCCCGGCCCCCACCAGCATGGCTTCGGTCAGGGTGGTCTTGCCGCTGTCCACATGGGCCACCAGTCCCAGCGTGATATTCTTCTGTGCCATGGCGGTGCCCCCCTTTCCGTTATCGTTCCATTCGCTTTCGTAAAATCAGTCGTTCTCCTGCTGCGCGGCGCTCAGCTTCCGCAGATACCGGATCCCTTCGGTAAGGAAGGCCTCCCGGTCAAAGGCCGCGTTGCCGATGGATTCCTGCACGATGATGCCATCGCAGACCAAAAGCAGCAGCCAGGTCAAAAAATCGGCCGGCAGCGCGGTGCGTTCGGCTATTTTCCCCCGGATCAATCCCTGAAAGTTCTGATACAGGGTGGTCAGGTTCCGCCGCAGGGTCTCATTGCCCAGCTGGGCTTCCGCCAGCAGCTGCAGGCGCAGTCCGGCAGAGGCAATATCCCGCTCCGCTACATACCGCACCAGCCGGTTCAGGCTGGTGTCCTTCTCTTTGTTCTCGGTCCAGCGGATCAGATCCTCCCACTGTTCATCCAAAAAACGCTGGGTGATATCCAGAAAAACCTCATTTTTGGTTTTGTAGTGGTAGTACAGCGTCCCCTTGGAGATCCCGGCCGCCACCGCGATCTCCGCCAGCGAGATATCGGCCAGCGCGGTCGTCTTGAGCAGCTCGGTGGTGGCCTGCAATATCTTTTCCTTGATGTTATCCTTTCTCGGTGCGGCCATATGCCAGCTCCTTTCCTGTTTCTACCCCGAATTGTACCATGAAAGCGGGCGGCTGTCCATCCTGCCCGGCGGTGTAAAGTTTGCGGAAATTTTCTCTCACCCGTCCCTTTGCCGTCTTGACATCTCTCCCGGCAGGCGCTATCATTTGGGTATAGAGTCGGCCGCTTGGCCGACAAGGACGGGAGGTGCCGGAAAATGAACATCCGCAGGATAAACCGGCGGCTGAAAAAAAGCTTTGGCCCGGCGGTAACAGCCGCACTTTCGGAGGGCAGCATTGTCCTCAGCGGTCGATTGCCCACTTGGGAGAAAGTGATAGAGGCCTGTTCTCTGGCAGCCGAAAAATACAGTACCACCCATGTGGTCAATGAGATCCGCTGCGATGAGGCAGGGGAGCAGTTCATCCGCATCCCCACTCTGCGGGATACCGCGCTGGAAGGCAGAAAGCCGGATGTCCTTATTATCGGCGGGGGTATTTCCGGGGCCTCCATCGCCCGGGAGCTTTCCAAATGGCAGCTGGATATCCTGCTGGTGGAAAAGGAAGCCGATCTGGCGCTGCAGGCTTCCGGCCGCAATGACGGCGAGGTCCACCCCGGCATCGATCTTTCCCGCGGCTCTCTCAAGCACCACTATGTCCGCCGAGGAAATGCCATGTACGATCAGCTCTGCCGGGAACTTGATGTTCCCTTTAAGCGGGTGGGGCAGTATGTCTGTTTCGAAAAGGCCTGGCTCAAGCCCCTCATTGCCCTCTATTGCCGCGTCCGTAAAAATCGGGATGGCATCGCCGATACCGAGCTCATCTCCGGGGAGGAGCTGCGCCGCCGGGAGCCCAATCTCCGTTTTGCCTTCGCCATCTCCAATCCGTCCTCCGGCTGTGTCTGTCCCTATGGACTTACCATCGCCTATGCCGAAAACGCCGTGCAGAACGGTGCCGAGGTCTCGCTGAATACCGCCGTGCTGGGCATGGAGGTACAGGATGGCAAAATACATAGCGTCACCACCAACCGCGGCACCGTTTATCCCGCGTTGGTCATCAATGCCGCCGGTGTCTTCGCGGAGGAGATCGCCGCCATGGCGGGGGACCGCTTCTTCTCCATTCATCCCCGCCGCGGCACCAATTCCATCCTGGATAAAAAGGCCGGGGCCTATATGCACACCATCGCCTCCGTCATGGATATCACCCGGAACACTCACCACTCCAAAGGCGGCGGCATTCTGCATACCGTCCACGATAACCTGCTGGTTGGCCCCAATGCCATAGAAACTTGGGAAAAAGAGAACACCGAAACCCACCGGGAAAGCATCGACCATGTGTTCCAAAAGCAGCAGCGCACCATGCACACCCTTTCCCAGGGGGATATCATTACCTACTTTACCGGGGTGCGCGCCCCCACCTTCGAAGAGGACTTCATCATCGAAATGGGCCGCAAAACCGGCAACATTCTGCACTGTGCCGGTATCCAGTCCCCAGGGCTTACCACCGCCCCGGCCGTCGCGCTGGATATCGAAAAAATGGCGGTCGATTATCTTTCCACGCTTAAACCGGTGGAAAAGAACGAAAACTACGATCCCATCCGCCATGGCCCGCCCGTCCTGCGGGAAATGAGCGATGAGCGGCGGGCCGCCCTCATCCGGCAGAACCCCGATTACGGCATCATCATCTGCCGCTGCGAGGAGGTAAGCAAGGGCGAGATCCTGGATGCCCTGCGTTCGCCTATCCCGGTTCCCACGGTGGATGGCATCAAAAAACGGGTGCGGCCCGGCATGGGCCGCTGCCAGGGCGGGTTCTGCTCGCCGCTGGTCACTCAGATCATCGCCGAATACCTGGACTGCCCATTGGAGGAGGTCAGAAAATCCTCTGAGCAAGCGGTCATCACCTATGGCAAAACCAAATGACGAAGGAGGGAGAAAGCATGCTTACCGTTGATGTTCTGGTCATCGGCGGGGGGCCGGCCGGGCTGGCCGCGGCCATTGCTGCCCACCAAAACGGCGCTCAGGTTCTTCTCATCGAGCGGGAAGCCCGCCTGGGCGGTATCCTCAAACAGTGCATCCACGATGGCTTTGGCCTGGTGCGGTATGGGGAAAAGCTCTCCGGCCCGGAATACGCCGGCCGTTTCACCGATGAATTTCATGCCCTGGGGCTGCAAGCGAGGACCCACACCTTCGTCACCCGCATCCAAAAGACCGTTGAGGGTTTTGCCGTCACCCTGGTAAACCGGGATGGCGTGGAAACGGTGGCCGCCAAAGCGCTGGTGCTGGCCACCGGCTGCCGGGAGAGGACTGCCAAGCAGGTCTCCATCCATGGCACCCGCCCGGCCGGGGTCTTTACTGCCGGGTGTGCCCAGCATTTTACCAACCTGCTGGGTCAACTGCCCACCCGGAAGTGTGTCATCCTCGGCAGCGGGGATATCGGTCTTATCATGGCTCGCCGCCTTACGCTGGAGGGCGCCAAGGTGCTGGGCGTCTACGAGGCCAAATCCACCCCCTCCGGGCTCACCCGCAATATCCACCAGTGCCTGCATGATTACAATATCCCGCTTTATCTCTCCCATACCGTCACCCGCGTTTTTGGGCAGGATCGACTGACTGCGGTGGAAATTTCCCAGGTGGATGAGTGCATGGTTCCCATCCCCGGCACCGAACAGATCGTAGAATGCGATGCCCTCATCCTTTCGGTCGGGCTCATCCCGGAGAACGAGCTGGCCGAGGGCCTTGGCGCGGCCATCGATCCCAAAACCAAAGGTCCCGTCTGCGATGCCGGGCTGATGACCTCGGTCCCCGGTGTATTCTCCTGCGGCAATGCCCTGCATGTCAATGACCTGGTGGACTATGTCTCCGAAAGCGGAGAAGCCGCCGGAAAAAGCGCGGCCCGGTACCGTCCGGGGCAGCAAAGAACCCTCATTCCCATCATGGCGGGGGAGGGGCTGCTGTATGCTGTGCCCCAGCGGCTGGATGTTGCAGCCGACCGTTCCGCCGTGACTGTCTACTTCCGCAGCCGGGAAAACCTGGGCCCCTGCCGCCTTGTCATTACAGCCGATGGCCGGGAAATATACACCCGCCGGTACCCCTTCCTCCGCCCGCCGGAGATGGAACGGCTGGAGCTGGATCTTTCCGCCCAGGCGCTGACCGCGGCTTCGCAGATCAAACTGGAAATTGAGGTGATGGAGCATGACTGAGCTGACCTGCATCGTCTGTCCCCGGGGCTGCACCCTGCGCATCGAAGAGCGGGACGGCCGTTTTACCGTCACCGGCAATGCCTGTAAACGGGGGGAACAGTTCGCCACGGCCGAGATGACCTGCCCCACCCGCACCCTCTGCACCACGGTGCGCACCGTTTTTCCGGAGGTCCCGGTCATCAGTGTACGCACTTCGGCCGAAATACCCAAGGATAAAATTTTCGATGTCATGCGGGAAATTAACCGCGCCCGTGTGACCCGTCCGATGAAGCGGGGAGAAGCGGTGCTGCCCAATGTGCTGGGCTTGGGGGTGGATATCATCATCACCTCCGGCCTGCTGGAAGAGAAAACCGAAAAGGAGAATGACCATGAGCAATAAACCGTACAAAGGCTTCGAGCCCAAGTGGCTGCTGACTCCCGCCCCGGCGGGCAGCTATCGTTCCATCTTCCGCTGGGGCGATCCCGAGTTTTTCAAGTACCCCAAGGAATCCCTCTACAAGATGATGAAGGAAGCCTTCCATATGACCGATGAGGACTTCCGGGACTACACCGATGATATCGGCTTTGATCAGGTCTCTCTCCCGGATCACCCCTCTCGCATCGCCCCGGAGCACCTGGAGGCGCTGAAAAAGATCGTCGGGGAAGAATTTGTTACCACGGGGGATTACGAAAGACTTTCGGTGGCCTACGGCTGCACCGGCTACGATCTTCTGCGTCTGCGGCACAAGCAGATCGACAGCCTGCCGGATGTGGTGGTCTACCCCGATACCGCCGAGCAGGTGGAAAAGATCGTCTGCTATGCGGCACAGCACCATATCCCACTGTATGTTTACGGTGGCGGCAGCTCCGTTACCCGCGGCGTGGAGCCCATCAAGGGCGGCATCTCGCTGGATATGCGAAAGCGTTTCAATAAGATCCTCAGCTTCAATGAAGTGGATCAGACCATCACGGTGCAGGCGGGGCTTTCCGGCCCCGCGCTGGAGGAAGCCCTGCAGGATGCCCCCAATTGCTTTGGCGCCAAGCGGCAGTATACCTGCGGCCATTTCCCCCAGTCCTTCGAGTACAGCAGCGTGGGCGGCTGGGTGGTCACCCGCGGCGCGGGCCAGAACAGCACCTACTATGGCACCATCGCTGATATCGTCCTTTCGCAGAAGTACGCCACCCCCATCGGCCGCATCGTCACTCCCCATTATCCCAGGGAGGCCACCGGCCCCGATCTCAACCAGATCATGATGGGCTCGGAGGGCACTTTCGGCGTCCTTACCGAAGTGACCCTCAAGGTATTCCGCTGGCAGCCGGAAAACCGAAAGCGCTTCTCCTACATGTTCCGGGATTGGGAGACCGCCATGGCGGCCGCCCGGGAGATGATGCAGTGCGAATGCGGCTATTCCTCGGTGTTTCGCCTTTCCGACCCCGAAGAGACCCACCTGATGCTCAAGCTCTACAATGTGGATGAAACACCGCTGGCCCCGCTGCTGGATAAGCTGGGCTACAAGGATATGGAGCGCTGTATGTTCCTGGGCTTTACCGATGGCGAAAAGGGCTTTTCCAAAAATGTGGCGAAGAATATCCACCGCATTGCCCGCCGCTTTGGTGCCATGCCCATGACCGGCTATGTGACCAAGAGCTGGGAAAAGGGCCGCTTCAATGACCCTTACCTCCGCGATACCCTCATGGATTTCAGCGTCATCACCGATACGCTGGAGTGCAGCGTCAACTGGTCCAATATGGCGCAGGTGCACCGCGATGTGCGCGCGGTCTGCCATGCGCTGCCCAATACCATCGTCACCACGCACATGAGCCACTGCTACCCGCAGGGCGCCAACCTGTACTTCATCTTCATCACCCGGATGAACGATGCCGCTGAATTTAAGCGCTACCACACCACCATTCTGGATGCCATCCAGAAATCCGGCGCGGCCATCAGCCATCATCACGGCATCGGCAAGATGTTTGCCCCCTGGCTGGAGGGCTATATCGGCGAGAAGGAGTACGGGGTGTTCCGGGTGCTCAAGGATTACTTTGACCCCGATTACACCATGAACCCCGGCGGTACCATCGGCCTGGACCTGAAGCCCGAAGAAAAGAAGCGCCTAAACGAGCGGAAAGACTACCGCTGAGTTTGATATTCCCCGTTGGCCCGGAGAACCTCGGTTTTCCGGGCTTTTTGGCGTCCTTTTCCAGGGCGGCGGGAGGGATCGGCCGGAGGCCAGGAGCGCCCGCAGGCAGGCTTATGCCCGGCGCAGACGGGCTGATGCCTGTCAAGGGCAGCGACGCCGCTTCCGACGATTCCTCTCGCCGCCCCTGTTTTTTGATATTTTATCAAAGAAAATCAAATTTTCTGTTGACAATAACATATGAGCGTGCTATCATATGAATAAGAAAACATATGAATGGAGGTCGAAATGATGCCAAAGCATGACCATACCGCCATCCTGCAAACGGTGCGGCAGGAGCTGCCCCCGGAGGAGCTGATCTGTGACCTTTCGGATCTCTTCAAGGTGTTCGGCGATACCACCCGCATGCGGATTCTGTATTCGCTGTTTGAATCGGAGCTGTGTGTCTGCGCCATCGCGGAGCTGCTGGGCATGACCCAATCCGCCATCTCGCACCAGCTTAAGGTGCTGCGGGAAAATAAGCTGGTCGCCTCCCGCCGGGAGGGCAAGACCATCTACTATTTCCTGGCGGATGCCCATGTCCGCACCATCATCGGGCAGGGCTTTGAGCACCTGACCGAGCATGACCACCATTCCCATCCCACCAATCATTCATCCAAGGAGGAAAACTGACATGAAAAAGATGTATATGCTGGAAGACCTGGATTGCGCCAACTGCGCCGCCAAGATGGAGGAAGCCATTTCCAAAATTGATGGCGTGACCTATGCCCGTGTCAGCTACCTGGCCCAGAAGCTCACCCTGGAGGCCGATGACGCCCGCTACGATGACATCCTGGCCGAAGTGGTAAAGACCTGCAAGCGCGTGGAACCCGATTGCCGCATCCTGCTCAAGTAATATTTTCCGCCATCACCGGGGAAAGGGGATTACCGAAATGACAAGAAAACAGAAAAAGCATCTGGCCCGCATTATCGCCGCGGCGGTACTGCTGGCACTGGTGTGGTTCGTTCTCCCGCTGGAGGGCATCTGGCAGCTTTTGGCCTACTGTGTGCCGTATTTCATTGTCGGCTGGGATGTCCTGTGGGGTGCTATCCGCAAGATCCTGCACGGTGACCTGATGGACGAGGAATTCCTCATGTCGGTCGCCACCATCGGCGCCTTTGTACTGGGCGATTACCGGGAAGCCGTCGCCGTTATGCTGTTCTATCAGATCGGTGAATGGTTCCAGGGCGTTGCCGTGGGCAAGACCCGCCGCAACATCACCCAGCTTATGGATCTCCGCCCCGATTACGCCAATGTGGTGCGGAATGGACAGGAAGAAAAGGTGGACCCCGATGAAGTGGAAGTAGGGGAGACCATCATCGTCCGCCCCGGCGAAAAAATCCCGCTGGATGGCGTGATCCTGGAGGGCTCCACCGCTGTGAATACCGCCGCCCTAACCGGCGAAAGCCTGCCGCAGGATAAGGCGGAGGGCGATCCGGTGGTCAGCGGTACGGTAAATCTCACCGGTGTCATTACGGTCCAGACCCAAAGCACCTACGGCGAATCCACCGCCGCCAAGATTCTGGAGCTGGTGGAAAACGCCGCCGACCAAAAGGCCAGGGTGGAAAGCTTCATTACGCGCTTTGCCCATTGGTATACCCCCTGCGTCGTGATCGGCGCCGCCCTGCTGGCGGTTATTCCGCCCCTGTTCTTCTCCCAGCCCTGGGGCACCTGGGTGGAGCGTGCCCTGGTATTCCTGGTCGTTTCCTGCCCCTGCGCGCTGGTTGTCAGCGTACCGCTCACCTTCTTCGGCGGTATCGGCGGGGCTTCCCGCTGTGGCATCCTGGTAAAGGGCGCCGGCTATATGGAAACGCTGGCTAAGGCCAAAACCGTCGTATTCGATAAGACCGGCACCCTGACAAAGGGCAGCTTTACCGTCACCCATATCGTCCCCGCCGCCGGAACCGAGGACGACCTGCTGGCGACCGCCGCCGCTGCCGAGAGCTTCTCTCATCATCCCATTGCCCAGTCGGTGGTGGCCGCCTACGGCAAGCCCATCGAAAAAGAAATCGAGGACGCCAAGGACCACACCGGCCGCGGCATCGAAGCCGTCATTGACGGCCGGCATATCTACGCTGGCAATGAGCGCCTAATGAAGGAGATCGGTGTTTCCTGCGCCGCAGTCACCGAGGTCGGCACCGTCATCCACATGGCGGCCGATAATGATTATCTCGGCTATCTGGTCATCGCCGATACCCCCAAGCCCGATTCCGCCTCGGCCATTCGGACCCTCAAGGCCGAGGGCGTGGAAAAGACCGTGATGCTGACCGGCGATAAGACCGCCGTAGCCCAGGCTGTGGCTGGGGAGCTTGGTCTGGATGAATACCGGGCCGAGCTGCTGCCCGCCGATAAGGTGACCGCGGTGGAGGAGCTGCTGCAAACTGGTTCTCCTCTGGTGTTCGTCGGCGATGGCATCAATGATGCTCCTGTTTTGGCCCGCGCCGATGTCGGTGTCGCCATGGGCGCCCTGGGCAGCGATGCCGCCATTGAGGCCGCTGATATCGTCCTGATGGACGATGCCCCCAGCAAGCTGGCGCTGGCCGTTCGGCTTTCCCGCCGCACCATGAAAATCGTCTGGCAGAATGTTATCTTCGCCCTGGCGGTCAAGGCGCTGGTACTGGTGCTGGGCGCCACCGGCGAAGCCAATATGTGGGTCGCTGTCTTTGCCGATGTGGGCGTGCTGGTGCTGGCCATCCTCAATGCCATGCGGGCCCTGCTGGTCCCCAAGCACTGATATTATCCATGTTTTTCTTCCGGCGGTCTGCCCTCCCTTGTGGGTCAGGCCGCCCCTTCTTGCGCTTTTACCCTATTTGCGGTAGAATCCTATCATCCAAAGCCCCAAAAGGAGGCCGCCCATGCGAGAGATCACCGAAGCCCTGTTTGCCCTGCGGGATGAAAAATACCGTGCCTTCCATGCCGCCCTCATGCCGGGGGTGGCGTGGGAGCGCGTCATCGGGGTGCGGATGCCCGCCCTGCGCCGCTATGCCGCCGCCCTGGCCAAAACGCCGCAGGCCGCACTCTTCCTGCGGGAGCTGCCCCACACCTACTACGAGGAAAATAATCTCCATGCCCTGCTGCTGATGCGGGAAAAGAGCTTTGAGGCCCTGATGCCGTGGCTGGAGCGCTTTCTGCCGCGGATCGATAACTGGGCCACCTGCGACCTGTTAAAGCCCGTCTGCTTTGCCAAAAACCGCGAAAAGCTGCTGCCCTGCGTCACCCGCTGGCTGGGGGATGCCCACCCCTACACCGTCCGCTTCGCCATCGAGATGCTGATGACCCACTACCTGCGGGAGGATTTTTCCCCGGAGTACCCGGCCTGGGTGGCCGCGGTGGAAAGCGATCACTACTACATCCGCATGATGCAGGCGTGGTATTTCGCCACGGCGCTCGCCTTCCGGTATGAGGAGATCCTGCCCTACCTCACCGAAGACCGCCTTTCCCCATGGGTACGGCAAAAAACCATCCAAAAGGCAGTGGAGAGCTTCCGCGTCCCCCCGGAGCACAAGGCTGAGCTCAAGGCTCTGCGCCGCTGAACAGCCCCTCATCTCACCCCGGAACCGCCCGTTCCGGGGCTTTTTTTTACAGTTTGTTCATCCCCTGCGTTTGCCTTTTTTGCCGCAGTATGGTAAAATATCCGCACAAAACCATTTTTGGGAGTGACTTATGCTAAAACGATGGACGGCGCTGCTGCTGGCGGTCATGCTGATATTTTTGACTGCCTGCGGCGCGCAAAAAGAATACAAACTGTCCGCGGTATTTGCCGCCGCGGAGGAAGACCGCCCTCAGTGGCTGGCCGATCCCGATAACGCCGCCCTGTGGGAGCAGCTGGGCCTTTCCGGCTCGGTCGTCTCGGATGGCGACCCCGCCGCTTTGACCATCGGCGCGCAGCACTGGGTGCTGCAGCCCGCCGCGGTGGAGGGTAAAGCTGTGACCCTGTGCTACTGCATCGATGAGCAGAACCGGCCCCTTCTGGATCTGCGGGCCTCCTTCGGTATCAATGTGCTGCCGGTGGAGGAATGGACCGCCTGTGAGGATCTTTTCATCGTGCGCGTGTGGGCGCGGCAGGGCGGGGATCTGCCGGAAAATTATCTTTCCGGGGAGGATGAGGGCCTGAACCGCTATGCCGTTCTTCTCACCGATCCCATCACCGGCGAAAGCGCCAGTGCTGTTGCTTCCGATGCCGAATTACAGGCTCTCCTGGCCGATGGCGAGCCCCATGCCCTGTGCCTGCGGTTGCGGGCCATGCAGCAGGGGGAACCGGCCCTCCGGGTCGTCACGGTGCTGTGCCAGGGCTGGCTGGAAAAGGAATCGGTGCTGCGGGTACAGTCGGAGCAGCTTTTGTGGGCGGCCCGCCACGGGGAAAATGACACCCTGCGTCTGCTGCTCAATGAGGGCAATGTTTCGGTGACCGACCGCAATGGCGACGGCCTGCTGTGGGCCGCGCTGCAAAGCGGCAATGCCGAAACGGTGGAGCTAGTGGTCAAAGCCGGTGCCACCGGGGAAAACCACAATCTCTACTGGGCGGAGCCCGCCGCCTTGACCATAGCGGAGCGCCAGGATTGGCAGCAGCTGCTTTCCACTCTGGAGGAGCAGCACACCGATACCGGCTGCACGGCGCCTTCCATTGCCTACTACTGCACCGCCATGGGGAATGCCGAACGGCTGTCGCTTTACCTGGCCCATTTCCCGCTCTCGGCGGAGGAGGCCGCCCTTCCCGAAGGGGACAGCACCACTGTGGCCCTGCGCTACGGGGTGGAAAGCGCCCAAACCGGCAATTTGCTGGACCTGGCTGTGGCCAATGATGATACCGAAACCGCCGCTGTATTGCTGCAAAATGGGGTCACGGCCTCGCCGCTGCTGCTCAAAAAGCTGCAGGCCTCGCCCACTACCCTTTCCGATGAGATGCTGGCGCTGCTGGGCAGCTACCGGTACTTTGGCGTGCTGGATGAGGTGCTGGCCGATTACCGCGCGTTCAAGGAGAGCTACGAGGCCGTGGCGGGGGAAAGCTGCCGCCGCTTCGAGCGGGATTACGCAGCCTACTGTGAGGCCATGGAAAAGGGCGATAGCTTCGCCGCCGCCGGCATTATGGATAGCGGCCTGCTGGATGAGATCGTGGGTCAGCTGCAGGCAGTGCAGAATGTGGCAAAGCCAGAGACCGAGGCCATCAACGCCCTGTGGGACCTGATGTACGAGTACGCCGATATGATGGATACCGCCGGCTACTACTACAAGCGCATCTCCCTCAGCACCTATGTGGTCACACGCCGCTACTATCGGGCCCTGTTTGAAAACCGCCTGGGCCGGGCCCACGCCCTTTACGAGGAATTCAAGCACCAGACCGCCGTTTACGATGGCCTTTTGCAGAACTGGGCCGAATAAATCTAACCGAAAGAAGGCTTTTCCGCATGATCTATTACCTCACCGGCACCGGCAACAGCCGCTGGGCCGCGCAGCTGCTGGCAGATCATCTGCACGATACCGCCGAGGATGCCGCCCCCGCCCTCAAAAGCGGCCTGGCGCCTTCCCTCCATTCCGAAAAACCGTGGGTCTTTGTCTGTCCCACCTACGGCTGGCAGATCCCCCATGTCTTTGCCGATCTGCTGCGCCGCACCGGCTTTGATGGCAGCAGAAAAGCCTATTTCGTCCTCACCTGCGGGGATGATATCGGTGCGGCCGGGCCCCGCCTGCGCAAGCTCTGCGGGGAGCTGGGCCTGGAATACCGCGGCGTGTGGCCGCTGGTGATGCCGGAAAACTATGTGGCCATGTTTCCAGTGCCAGGAGAGGAAGAGGCGAAGAAGATCATTGATGCCGCGCGGGGGCCCCTTCTGGAAGCCGCCGCCCTCATCGCAGGGGATCAGCCCTTCCCGGGGGGAAAGCTGACCCTGGCCGACCGCCTAAAAAGCGGCATTGTCAACCGTTTCTTCTATCGCTTTTGCATTAAAAGCAGCCCCTTTTACACCACCCCGGTCTGCAATGGCTGTGGCCGCTGCGCCAAAATGTGCTTCACCAACTGCATCGTGATGCGGGAGGGAAAACCCCACTGGGAGGGGCATTGTACCCACTGCATGGCCTGTATCTGCGGCTGCCCGCAGCACGCCATTGAGTACGGCAAAAAGAGCCAGGGCAAGCCCCGCTACCGCTGCGAGGAGTACACCGGGTGAGCTTTGGCGGAAAAATGCCGCTTTTTTGCGATGAAACCGCCCTTTTTGTGCAAAATAGTGCTTGCAAAGCCTTGCAATTTGTGATACAGTATTATTTGGAATATGGTAGTAGAAAGAAAGAGTGGGGCGACCCGCTCTTTCCTTTATGTTAGGAGGCAAAGCGATGGCCAAAAAGAATACCGCCGCCATAGCGGAGGAGCTGGCAGCTCCCATTCTGGAAGAAATGGGCCTGCAGCTGTGGGATGTTGTCTACGAGAAGGAGGGCAGCGGCTGGTACCTGCGGTACTATGTCGATAAAGAGGGCGGCATCGATATCAATAGCTGCGAGGCCTTTTCCCGGGCGATCAGCGATGTGCTGGATGAAGCCGACCCAATCGATGGCAGCTACACGCTGGAGGTTTCCTCCCCCGGCATCGAGCGCGCCCTCACCCGCGATTGGCACTTTGAGGCCCTGATGGGCCAGCAGCTGCTGGTGCGGCTCATCCGTCCGGTGGAGGGCGTTCGGGATTTCATCGGCACCCTTACCGATTACCGCGATGGCACCCTGACCCTGCTGCTGGATGAAAAAACCGAAATGAATGTGGAACGCGGCGAAACCGCGTTTATCCGTCTGTATAATGATTTTAGTGGAGGAGTAAGCAAATGAGCGCTGCAAGAGCCAAGAAGAAACCCCAGGAGGAATTTAACCTCTTTGATGCCCTGAAGATGCTGGAGAAGGAAAAAGGCATCCCGGTGGATTATATGATCGAAAAGATCCAGACCGCCATCGCCCAGGCCATCAAGAAGGACCCCTTTAACAGCGAAAACAGCGTCGTGGAGATCGATCCCGAGACCGGCCGCTTCTATGTGGCGCTGCGCAAGGATGTCGTGGAGGAGGTCGAGGATCCAACCACCCAGATCAGCGTGGAGGATGCTGCCAAGTACCAGAGCGGCATCACCGCCGGAAGTGTGCTGGAAGTCGCCCTTGATCCTAAAAAGTTCGGACGCATCGCGGCCCAGGCGGCCAAATCCTCCATCCATCAGGGTATCCGGGAGGCCGAAAAGGGCCTGCTGCTCAAGGAGTATGAGAGCCGCCAGCACGATATCGTTTCCGCCAAGGTGCTGCGGGTGGATCCCGTCCGCGGCAATGTCACCCTGGAGATCGGCAGCAGCGAAGCCGTGCTGCCCAAGACCGAGCAGATCCCCGATGAAACCTTTACCGAGGGTCAGCGCATCAAGGTATATGTGGTGGATGTGCAGAATACTGAAAAGGGCCCCCGCCTTATGATCTCCCGTACCCACCCCGGCCTGGTCAAGCGCCTTTTTGAGATGAATGTCCCCGAAATCTACGATGGCACCGTCGAGATCCGTTCCATCGCCCGCGAGGCGGGCTCCCGCAGCAAGCTGGCCGTTTCCAGCCGGGATGAGAATGTGGATGCCATCGGCGCCTGCATCGGCCCCAAGGGCGCCCGTGTCAATACCATCGTGGAGGAGCTGGGCGGCGAAAAGATCGATGTCGTCAATTACAGCGATGACCCCGCCGCCTACATTTCCGCGGCGCTTTCTCCCGCCACCGTTTTGGGCGTGGAGATCCTGGATGCCGATACCCACAGCTGCCGCGTCACCGTGCCGGATCACCAGCTCTCGCTCGCCATCGGCAATAAGGGCCAGAACGCCCGCCTGGCGGCCCGCCTGACCGGCTGGAAGATCGATATCCGTCCCGAAAGCGGCTTCTACGGCGAGGAGGAACCCGCCAAGGAAGAGTAATCATAAAGAAAGGAGGCACCCACAGTGCAGCAAAAGAAGATCCCCGTAAGAATGTGCGCCGGCTGCGGCGAGCATTTCCCCAAAAAAGAGCTGGTACGCATTGTCCATACCCCGCAGGGCGAGGTCCATGTAGACCCCACCGGGCGGACGGCCGGTCGAGGAGCCTATCTCTGCCGCAAGGTCGAGTGCCTCCGCAAGGCACAGAAGGCCAAACGGCTGGAGCGTGCCTTCCAATGCCCCGTACCCGATGAGGTGATGGCAAAACTGGAAGAGGAGCTGAACGCCGCCGATGAATGATGTGACCCAAAGAAAGGTGCTGGGATTCATCTCCCTGTGCCGCCGGGCCGGCCGGCTCACCACCGGCATGGATGCCGCCGTGGAAAAAGCGGAAAAAGGGGAAGCCCATCTTCTCCTGCTGGCGCAGGATCTTTCCCCCCGCAGCGCCGCGCGGCTCCGGCAAAAGCTGCCGGATATCCCGGTAATTTCTCTTCCCTGTACGATGCAGACCCTCAGCCACTATACCGGCAAAAATACCGGCATTCTGGCGGTCTGCGATGAAAACTTCGCCGGTGGTATCCGGGCAATGATGAGCGATGATGAGGAGGACTTGGATAGATGATCGAAAAAGTTAAACTGAACGAGGTCGCCAAAGACCTGAATATAAGCGGCAAGGACCTGACCGCGCTGCTGCAGCAGCGCTTCGGCGGCGAGGCCAAAAAGCCGCAGACGGTGCTCTCCGGCGAGGAGCTCAATTTTGTGATGGAGCACTACACCCAGCAGCACGCCGTCAAGGACTTCGGCGAGTACTTTAAGCTGGGTGAAAAGAAGCCCGCCCCCGCCGCGGCCCCCAAACCCGCCGAGAAGCCTGCCGAAAAGCCTGTGGAAAAGGCAGCGCCCGCCCCGGCTCCCCGGCCCGCCGCTCCGGCTCCCCGGCCCCAGCAGCCGGCTGCCAATGGCCAGGGCCAAAACCGTCCCCAGCAGGGGAATAACCGTCCCCAGCAGGGGAATAACCGCCCCCAGCAGGGGAATAACCGTCCGCAGGGCGACCGCCGCTTTGAGAACAACCGCGATAACAACCGGCCCCAGGGCAACGGCCTGCGGCCCAATCTGAACCAGAAGCCCGCTGCTCCCGCCCCGGCCCCCAAGCCTGCGGCGCCCCAGCAGCCCGCCGCCCCCCGCAAGCCCATCGAGATCCGCCAGCAGGCCCCCAAGCAGAAGGGCCCCAAGGGCGAGAATACCTTTACCGCCAATACCGTGACCCGCACCACCGTGGATATGCGCACCAGCGAGGTCAACCTCGATAAGTACAATGAGCGGTACGAACAGATCGCCCCGGCCGGCAACATGAAGGATAACTTCGCCAAAAAGCAGAAGCTCAATCAGAAATCCGCCCGCCGCGGCAAGCCCGTCCTCAGCCGCAAGGAGCGCGAGGAGGAAAAGATGCGCCGCCTGGAGCTGGAGCGTCAGCGCCGCCAGCGGCTGGAGGTGGCCCTGCCCGAGGAAATGACCGTCGGCGAGCTGGCCCTCACCCTCAAGGTACAGGCCAGCGAGATCATCAAGAAGCTGATGGGACTGGGCGTTATGGCCTCCATCAGCGATGTCATCGACTTTGATACCGCCTCCCTCGTCGCCATGGAGATCGGCGCCAAGGTCACCAAGCAGGTCGTTGTCACCATTGAGGACCGCCTGTTCGAGGTAGAGGATAAGGAAGAAGCCCAGGAGCCCCGGCCCCCCATCGTGGTGGTCATGGGCCATGTCGATCACGGCAAGACCTCTATCCTGGATGCCATCCGGAAAACCAGTGTCGTTTCCGGCGAAGCCGGCGGCATCACCCAGCACATCGGTGCTTACCAGGTGCAGGTGGATGGCCGTCCCATCACCTTCCTGGATACCCCCGGCCACGCCGCCTTCACCTCCATGAGAGCCCGCGGCGCCCAGGTCACCGATATCGCCGTGCTGGTCGTTGCCGCCGATGACGGCATTATGCCCCAGACGGTAGAGGCCATCAACCACGCCAAGGAGGCCGGTGTTTCCATCATCGTGGCCATCAATAAGATGGATAAACCCGAAGCCAATCCCGAGCGCATCAAGCAGCAGCTCACCGAATACGAGCTGGTCCCCGAGGAGTGGGGCGGCGATACCATCTGCGTTCCCGTTTCCGCCAAAACCGGCATGGGGCTGGATAACCTCCTGGAGATGATCCTGCTGGTGGCCGATACCATGGAGCTGACCGCCAACCCCAACCGCATGGCCAAGGGCACCGTTATCGAAGCCAAGCTGGATACCGGCCGCGGCCCTGTGGCCACCGTCCTCATCCAGACCGGTACCCTGCATTCCGGCGAGGCCATTATCGCCGGCACCGCCGTGGGCCGTGTGCGTGTCATGACCAACGATAAGGGCCAAAAGGTCGAGGAGGCCGGCCCCTCCTGCCCGGTGGAGATCACCGGTCTGGCCGAAGTCCCTGCCGCGGGCGATATCTTCAATGCCGTTGAGGATGAGAAGCTGGCCCGCGAGCTGGTGGAAAAACGCCGCATGGAGCAGAAAGAGGAGGAATTCAAGCGGTACCAGAAGGTCACCCTGGATAACCTCTTCGAGCACATCAGCGAAGGCGAGGTGCTGGAGCTGCCCGTTATCGTCAAGGGCGATGTTCAGGGCTCGGTGGAAGCCGTCCGCCAGTCCCTTGAAAAGCTCTCCAATGATGAGGTCCGGGTCCGTGTCATCCACGGCGCCGTCGGCGCTGTCAGCGAAAGCGATGTCATGCTGGCCAATGCCTCCCATGCCATCATCGTCGGCTTCAATGTCCGTCCCGACCCCACCGCCAAGGCCAATGCCGAGCGTGACGGTGTCGAGATCCGCCTCTACCGCATCATCTACGATGCCATCGAGGAGATTGAGGCCGCTATGAAAGGTATGCTCAAGCCCAAGACCGAGGAGGTCGATCTGGGCCGGGCGGAGATCCGCAATGTCTACAAGATCACCGGCGTGGGCGCCGTGGCCGGCTGCTATGTGCTGGATGGCAAGATGGTCCGTTCCGCCAATATCCGTGTGGTCCGGGATGGCATCATCATCGCCGATGATAAGATGGCCTCCCTGCGCCGCTTCAAGGACGATGTGAAGGAAGTGGCCCAGGGCTACGAATGCGGCATCACGCTGGAGAAGTTCAGCGACCTGAAGAACGGCGATATCTTTGAAGCCTACGAGATTAGAGAAATCAAACAATAATTTTCTGGTAAAGAAGGCGGCCGGATCATATCCGGCTGCCCCTTGCCGTTTGAAGAGAAAAACCAAAGGAGGGGCACCATGCCGAATTATAAAAACGCCCGTCATGGCGAGGATATCCACCGGGAGCTGACCGCCATTTTCCGGTCGCTCAAGGATCCCCGCATCGACCCCATGCTTTCCATCGTCCGCACCGAGCTTTCCCGTGACGGCTCCAGCTGCAAGGTCTATGTCAGCTCCCTTTCCGGCATCGAGACCGCGAAAGAATCGGTGAAGGGGCTCAAGAGCGCGGCAGGCTATATCCGCCGGGAGGTGGGCAGCCGGCTGGCCATGCGCCACACCCCGGAATTCCAGTTCATCGCCGATGACTCCATCGAATACGGTGTCCACATCAGCCACCTGCTGCGGGAGATCGTCCCGGAGGAGGAAGCGAAAGGGGAGACCGAAGAATGAGGGAAAACCTTTCCGCGGCCCGCGCGGCCGAGCTGCTGATGCAGAAGGACAATATCACCCTGCTGTGCCACCGTCGCCCCGATGGCGATACCGTGGGCAGCGCCTTTGCCCTGTACTATGCCCTAAGGGAGCTGGGCAAGGAGGTGCGGGTGCTGTGCGCTGATGCCCTGCCGAAGCAGTATGACTATCTGTATGGGGATTACACCCCCAGCCGGGTGCTGGATTGGCCGGTGGAATATGTGGTGACCGTGGATGTGGCCACCGCCGGGATGCTGGGCGGCCTGGAGGAAAAGTACGGCCATATGGTGGATCTCTGCATTGACCACCACCCCAGCAACAGCGATTATGCCGCCCAGACCTGCCTGTGGCAGGAGGCCGGGGCCTGTGCCGAGCCGGTCGCCGCCGTCATTAAGGCCATCGGGCTGCCCGTTTCCGGCAAAATAGCCGAGTGTGTCTATACCGGCCTTGTCACCGATACCGGCGGGTTCCGCTTTTCCAATACCGCGGCCGGGACGCTGCGGCTGGCTGCGGAGATCATGGAAAGCGGCGTGGATACCGCCGCCATCAATACCCGTGTTTTTGAAAGCGAAAGCAAGGCCAAAATGCTGGCCGAAGCCAAAATGATGTCCTCGCTGGAATTTTACGCCGGGGACCGGATCGCCGTGATGCCGGTGACGCTGGCCATGCGGGCCCAAACCGGTGTGACCGGTGAGGAGCTGGAGGATGTGGCAGGCATCCCCCGGAAGATAGAGGGCGTGCTGCTGGGCATCACCATCAAGGAGCACGAGGGGGAATGCCATATCTCCCTGCGCAGCAAGGAGCCGGTCAATGCCGATGAGATCGCGGAGATCTTCGGCGGCGGCGGGCACCGTCTGGCCGCTGGAATCACCATAAAGGGAACGGTGGAGGAGGCCGCCCGCCTGCTGGTGGCCGAGGCCGTAAAACATCTGCCAAAGGAGCAAGCATGAAGAAAACATACCATTCCCGCCAGCTGGAGGGGATCCTATGTGTCGATAAACCGCAGGACTGGACCTCCTTTGATGTGGTGGCCAAAATGCGGGGCATTGCCGATTGCCACAAAATAGGCCATGGCGGTACCCTGGACCCGATGGCTACCGGTGTGCTGCCGCTCTTTTTTGGCCGCAGCGCCAAGGCCATGGAGCTGATGCCGGTACAGGATAAACGCTATACCGCTTCCATCCGCTTTGGGGTGACCACCGATACCCAGGACTGCACCGGCAATATCCTTTCCACCAGCGAAAAGCCGGTGACAAAAAAAGCGCTGGAGGCAGCGCTTGTTCCGCTGCGGGGCACCATTGACCAGCTGCCGCCGATGTATTCCGCCGTTTGGGTGGATGGCCAGCGGCTGTATAAGCTGGCCCGGGCCGGAAAAGAGGTGGAACGGCCCACCCGGCAGGTGACCATCCACCGGCTGGACCTGCTGGAATTTGACCCGGAGAACCGGACCTGTGTCATTGATGTGGCCTGTTCCAAGGGGACCTATATCCGGACCCTTTGCCATGATATCGGCGAGGCGCTGGGCTGCGGCGGTATGCTGACCGCCCTGAGAAGGACTGAGACCCTGGGCTTTACCACGGCGGACTGCCATACCCTGGAGGAGCTGAAGCAGGCCAGCGAGGAAGGCCGCTTTGAGGAGCTGCTGATGCCGGTGGACGCGGCTTTCCGGCAGTATAAAAGCATCTTCCTCTCCCCCAAGCAGAGCAAAATGCTCCTCGACGGCATTCGGCTGGATACCAACCGCATCAAAATTCCCGCCGAGGGAGATACGGTGCGGGTTTACGGCGACGGCCGTTTTTTGGCGCTGGCCCACATCGAACGCAGCATAGCAGAATTGCAGATCATCAAGCTGTTTTACACAAAGGAGAATCCCAATTGCTGATCTTCCATGACCTTTCCCGCAAAAGTGAATATCCCACCGTGGCGGCGCTGGGCTTTTTTGACGGCGTGCACCTGGGGCACCGCGCGGTAATAGCCGAGGCGGTAAAACAGGCGCGCGCGCAAAACGGCAAGGGGGCGGTTTTTACCTTTGAGCCGCCGCACCACACCGACCGGGCCGTGAGCAAAAGCGATGTGAAGCTGCTGCAAAGCCCTGAAAACCGGGACCGGGTGATGGAAGAGCTGGGGGTGGAGCTGGTGCTTTGCCCGCCGTTTGAGAGCTTCTACAACTTTTCTCCGGAGGAATTTGTGCGGGAGATACTGAAAAACTGCCTGAACTGCAGGGGTGTGGTGTGCGGCGAGGATTACCGCTTTGGCAAAAAGGGCGTCGGAAATGTGGCCCTGCTGCGGGAGCTGGCGGAGCCGATGGGCATTGCTGTGACGGCGCTGGAGCCGGTGACCTGGAAAGGGGAGACGGTGAGCTCCAGCCGGATACGGCGCTGCCTGCTGGAGGGAGATACCGAGCTGGCGGGAGAGCTGCTGGGGACGCCCTATGCCGTCTGTGGAAAAGCGGTGCGGCGGGGAGAGGAGCTCTGCCTGCGGCTGCCGCCGGAAATGGCGCTGCCGGCGGAGGGCTGCTACCATGGATTGGACAAGACCCATGGCGGCCGGCCGGTGCTGCTGACCGTCCGGGAGGGGGCCATTGCCTGGCGGGGAGAGGCCGCTGAGCAAGAGCCGGTGGAGCTGGCCTTTCTGGGGCGGGGATAAAAAGTCCTCCCACTAATACGGCAAAATCGCATGTTTTTTGCAGTCCAAAGGTTAATATTTCACTTTTTTTAATGGAAAGTTTACATTA
>ERZ827490.920-NODE-920-length-41770-cov-7.556011_pt1 | contig 41770 bp, 36 predicted proteins | sample MGYA00519770_ERZ827490 | MGnify/ENA primary metagenome ERZ827490 (study PRJEB31778, sample SAMEA3449324) | human gut metagenome | biome: human gut; feature: human-associated habitat; material: faeces | place: United Kingdom | collected 2010/2012 ...
GAGGACCGGAAAGAGTTGTACGGATGGTGAGACAGGCTGTTGGAGATAGAGAAGTAGAAAAGAATAGTAACAGCCAGAAAGTCAAAACAATAAAAAGTGAGGATGAAGAAAAAGCTTATCAGGAAATAAGGGATGCTTTTGAGACGGATGTGGTCAGAATATTTGTTTGTTTACCGGATATGGAATTTGAAACGATGAATCTGGATAAGAGTAAACAGATTGCCGAGTTATATTACAGTTATGATGGCGAAATAATAGGATACATAATTAATGTGCCATATAGTGGGAGTTCATTGGGGATAGATTTTGAAGATCCGATAGAGAAAGAATACTCGGAGACAATAGATGACTGTGAAATTAAGGTTACAATATATAAACTTAAAGGGAGTAAAAAATCTGGTTGTGTGGCAAAATTTAAATATGGGAATATAGAATATTTATTAACAGGAACAATGAAACAGCAAGATTTTAAAAACATTGTAAAAAAATTGATTTTCTACAAATAAATGCGACAGTTTTTTTTAAGTTATGTGTATTAATATATGAGGGCGATAAAAATAAGTACGAATGGAGGTGAGATATGAAGAGGAGATTAGTGTCTATGTGTCTGGCAGCAATGCTGGTCGGAGGATTATCGCTGATGACAATGCAGGAAGTAAGAGCTGCGGATAATAAGGTGATAGATGGATCAGAACTCACTCATGATGAGGAATCAATAAGTTATGATACCAAAATTACCAGAGGTTTGGACTTGATGACAGGTTATTCAAAATGCACAAAACTCGGAGAAGGCAAAATATATGTTGGTGGAACGACAATTGCAAGGCATGAGGTTGATAGTATACAGATTGTAGTGATTGTAGAACGAGCCAAAGAAGAAGATACAGAATGGTCTTATTACGATGATTGGAGAAAAGAAAACCTGAATATGAATCGAGTAACTTCCAACAGAACTTTATACGTAGAAGGTGATTATTATTACCGTGTACGTTGTATACATGTAGCTAACAGCGACATGAGCAGTTCATTTACCGACGGTATCTATATCGAGTAATATCCTCAAAAGAGCATAGAAGCAAAAACACAACACAAGAAGCAAAAAACAACAAAGTTTTAAAAATGGAAGATGAATATTTAAAGTAGAACAATAGGACGGAATAACTCGAGGTAATTAAAGGACCGAAGGTCCGATGCAAGCAGAAGATTATAAAGCAGTGGTAAAAGATGTAGTTGGCAGGGATTGAAAAATAAGGTAGTTTATAACAAGGCAAAGACGTAAAAATATGTAATTATAATGTATAACAAAAAAACCATAAACTAATAAAGACAAATATCCATAAAACAAATAAAAGATAAGTAATGCATCAATACTAGTGAACGAAAAACAATTAAAAAAGTAACAATTGTAACAAGTAAACGAAACACTGAATAAAGATCGAAATCTTGCAGTATGAGTACATAAAAAAGAAGGTATCCCCATAAAAGGCTACAAGTCTTCCCCGATAAGGGGAGGACAAGTAGCCTTTTTTTTCTGTAGTTATGAAATTCGCAGAAAATTATTCTCCAAGAGCCTGTTTTAAAGCTTTGGATAACTGGTCAGGGCAGGATGTTGGTCTTGCACCACATTTTGTTCCTTCCAGACGTTTGATCACTTCGTGAGCGTCCATTCCTTTTACAAGGCTGCTGATTCCGGCTGTATTTCCGGCACATCCGCCTACGAATTCTACATTTGCGATTTTATCTCCGTCAAGTTCTACATGGATCAGTCGAGAACAGACTCCTGATGGTTTGTAATCCATATCTATTACCTCCTGTTGCTTTTGTAAATAATTGTTTTATTGTCATACGTCTCAGATTATAACAGAGATTCTGTCTGTTTGCTACTTATTTCGCCGGTTGAAATCGAATTTTCTATAAGATATAATAGGGCATAGACGAATTAATATAGAAAATATCGTAATAACAGGAGGATATAGAGCTATGATAGGTATTATCGGAGCAATGGAAGAAGAAGTGGCAGAACTTAAAAAAGATATGCAGATCGATGAGACTATAGAACAGGCAGGGATGGTATTCTGCAAAGGTTCATTGGGCGGCAAAGATGTTGTTATTGTAAGAAGTGGTATCGGTAAGGTGAATGCAGGAATCTGTGCACAGATCCTGGTGGACAGATTTGGTGTGGATACATTGATTAATACCGGTATTGCGGGTTCACTGGATGCACAGATCGATATCGGAGATATGGTGATCTCGACAGATGCACTGCATCACGATATGGATGCGACGATATTCGGAGATCCGGCAGGACAGATCCCGAGAATGGACACACTGTCATTCCCGGCAGATGAAAAACTGGTCAAGAAGGCAGTAGCAGCAAATGAGAAAGCCAATCCGGATATTCACACATTTACCGGAAGAGTGGTAAGCGGCGATCAGTTTATTTCGGATAAAGATGTGAAGGAAAGAATCTCATCATTATTCCATCCGATGTGTGTAGAGATGGAAGGTGCGGGAATTGCCCAGGCAGCTTACCTGAACAAAGTTTCGTATGTCATCATTCGTGCAATTTCGGATAAAGCTGACAACAGCGCGACTATGGATTATCCAACGTTTGAAAAGAAGGCAATTGCCCACAGTGTAAGACTTATGAAGGAATTACTGCCGATGATCTAGGTATAAGTGAAAAGGCATACAATTTAAAATATCATAGAATGTGCCCGGAACCGACATGATATGTGGTTTTCTGTGCGAAATATGAGGAACGAAATTAAGCGCCCTCCTGTTTGATTTACAGTATAATGCAAATCAAAAGGAGGGCTTTTATTATGCTGGAAATGTTATTGGACAAGAAGTTACTGTTCGTACTCATGGGGATCCTGACCGGACTTGGTGTGGTGGACAAGTGTATCGTGAGTATGACGATGAAACGTATGGTGGAGGCGGCGGGAAGTATGAGTAAGAGTAACCACCCGCTGATGCGCCTGGTCCGTGCGAAATTCGAACACGCATGTATGATCAGCGATACGGTGGAAAACGTAGGGGTATTTGTGGATAAGTATCTGTATGAGTATAAAGTCTGTGGATTACGACTTCACACGCTGCGCAGACTGGAGAAGATATGTGTGGGACTGCTTATCGTAACCGGACTTGTCGGTGCGGGACTGAGTTATCAGGTATATGGCATGGGAGATGCTGTCCTGCGGATGGGTGCATGTGGCGCAGGACTTGGAATCCTGGTATGGCTGTTCCATCTGACAACGGATGAGAATTATTGCATGCAGATGGCAAAGAACTATATGGTAGATTATCTGGAAAATGTATGTCTCCACAAGTATGAAAAGGCAAATCAGAAAGAACGCACCGGACGAAGAGACAGTGTGATCAAAAAAGATGAGACAAATGATACAAAAGAAGAAAAGGCAGAAAAAGAGGACAAAACGGAGCAAGAAGAAAAAGAAGAATCTGTTCCGGTATCCGGCTCCGGTGTTGTGCAGATGCAGCGTGAGAGCCGCAGAAAAGAAAGAGTAAAGGAGAACGCCAGGAACCTGGCAAAAGCATCGGCGCGGCTTGCCGGTACAGACGGGAGTAAAAGGACAGAAGATATATTGCAAGAAGAGGTACAAAGTACCGGGACTCTGGCCGGTAATGCGCAGGCAATGGAGATTAAAGGAAATGCCGATAAGGAGTCTGCACAGGAAGATGTACAGGAAGAAATACCGAAAGAAGACACCATACGTGAGCTTCCAAAGGATGAGATGATCCGCCAGATCCTGCGGGAGTTTATGGCTTGATAATATAATGTTATTTTGCTAAAATATACGCATGAATAATATATTTGATAAATTAAAGAATTACAGCGATTCTGACTACTATGCATTCCATATGCCGGGGCACAAGAGAAATCTGGATCTGATGGACGGGACATCTCCGTACCGGATCGATATTACAGAGATTGATGGCTTTGATGATCTGCATCATGCAGAGGGAATTCTAAGAGATGCGCAGGAAAGAGCAGCAAGAGTTTACCATGCGGACGAGACACATTTTCTGGTGAATGGAAGTACGGTTGGAATCTTAAGTGCAATATTAGGAACAACTGAAAAAGGAGATTCCATACTTGTGGCAAGAAATTGCCACAAGTCTGTGTATCATGCGATATATCTGAATGAACTGGATCCGGTCTACCTCTATCCGAAATTCGATACGGAACAGGGACTGAGCACAGAGATTGATGCTGCGGATGTACAGAAAGCACTGGAAGAACATCCGAAGATCCGCGCGGTGATGATCGTGTCACCGACATATGATGGTGTGGTGTCGGACATCGAAAAGATTGCAGAGATTGTGCATGCAAAAGGGTGTCCGCTGATCGTGGATGAAGCACACGGTGCGCATTTCGGATTTGATCCGTATTTCCCAAAGAGTGCGAATATATATGGTGCGGATCTGGTGATCAACAGTCTTCATAAGACGCTTCCGGCGCTGACACAGACGGCGCTTCTGCATGTGAACGGGGACATGGTGAAGCGAAGAAAAGTGAAACAGTATCTGGATATGCTGCAGACGAGCAGTCCGTCGTATATATTGATGGCGAGCATCGATGCGTGTATCGGAATGCTGGAAGAGACACTTGAAACGCATTCGGATGCAAGATCAGATTATAAATATAAAAATAAAAATATTTTTTCTGAGTATGCCAATCGCATTGAAGCACTTCGCAAAGATCTGAAACGGCTTAAGTATCTGAAAATTATACAGACTGATAATACAGACCGCTATGACAGATCCAAATTCGTGATCTCCGTAAAACACGCACCGATGTCCAGTCACGAGCTGTATGAGATATTACTTCATAGATATCATTTGCAGATGGAAATGCTGGCAGGGACCTATGTTCTGGCTATGACAACTGTGGGAGATACGCAGGAAGGTCTGGACCGGTTGAGAGATGCGTTGCTAGAGATTGATAAAGAGATAGATACCAGGCAGGGCCGGCCGGCTGCTATTGAAACCGACCTCCCACTTTCCGGCAGACAGCCGGCACTTGAAAAAGTGTGGACGATCGCAGAGGCAGTGAACCGCAGGGATAAGATACAAAAACGAAGATTTGAAGACAGTATCGGATGCATTTCTGTGGAATACGCATACCTCTATCCGCCGGGAAGCCCGCTGATCGTACCGGGTGAGCGTATTACAAAAGAAGCGGTAGAGATACTTCACTGGTATCAGAAACATGATTTTTCGATTGAGGGACTTCAAACGGAAGATGGCATAGAGGTGTGGATAGATGGGTAAGATATACTACATGATGGGTAAAAGTTCTTCGGGAAAGGATACGATTTACAAAGATATCAGAAAGGATCTTCCGGAACTTAAGACTTTAACTTTATATACGACCAGACCGATGCGTGAAGGCGAGAAAGATGGAGTGGAATATTACTTCGTAACGGATGAAATACTTGAAAAATACCGTGAAGAGGGTAAAATAATTGAACTTCGCACCTATCAAACCGTGTATGGGGACTGGAAATATGCTACAATAGATGATGGACAGATTAATCTGGATGAAAATGATTATCTCATGATCGGTACACTGGAGTCTTATATAAAGACAAAAGAGTACTATGGAAATGAGAACCTGATCCCGCTTTATATCGAAGTGGAGGACAAAGAACGCCTGATGCGCGCGATCGTGCGAGAACAGCAGCAGGATCATCCGGGCTATGAAGAAGTCTGCAGAAGATTTCTGGCTGATCAGAAAGATTTTTCGGAGGATAATCTGAAGAAAGCAGGAATTACAAGAAGATATCAGAATGATGATAAAGTACGATGCAAAGAAGAAATAGTAGAGGTAATACGAGATGGGAAGCTTTAAAGATGTGGTTGGCCACAAAGACATATTAAAATATATCAGCAGTGCAGTAGAGAATAACAGGGTCTCTCATGCATATATTCTGAACGGGGAGAGAGGTTCCGGTAAGAAGATGCTGGCGAATCTGTTCGCCATGACGCTTTTGTGTGAGACCGGGGACAATGAACCGTGTGGAAAATGTCATTCCTGCAAGCAGGCAGAGAGTGGCAATCATCCGGACATTATCCGTGTGACACATGAAAAGCCGAACAGCATCAGCGTAGATGATATCCGTACACAGGTGAATAACACTGTGGATATCAAACCATATCAGGGACCGTACAAAGTCTACATTATCCCACAGGCAGATATGATGACACCGCAGGCACAGAATGCGATCCTGAAGACGATCGAGGAACCGCCGTCATATGCAGTTTTCTTGCTGCTGACGGAGAATGCGGAGACATTACTTCCGACGATCAATTCCAGATGTGTAATGTTAAAGCTGCGTAATATCAAAGATACACTGATCAAAAAGTATCTGATGGAGAATCTGGAGATCCCGGATTATAAAGCAGATATGTGCACGGCATTTGCACAGGGTAATATGGGACGTGCGATCATGCTGGCCAATTCCGATCATTTTAACGAGATCAGAGAAGAAGCGGTACAGCTTCTGAAGCATATCAGTGAGATGGAATTAAATGAAATCGTTGCTGCGGTTAAGAATATATCCGTATATAAATTAGAGATCACAGACTACCTGGACATTATCATGATCTGGTACAGGGATGTCTTATTATATAAAGCAACAAAAGAGATTGATAAGGTCGTATTCAAAGACCAGTTACAGAGTATAAAAGAACAGGCGAGAAAGAGCTCTTATGAAGGAATCGAACTGATCCTGGAGAGCCTTGAGAAAGCGAAAGCCAGACTGAAAGCGAATGTTAACTTCGATCTGGTTATGGAGCTTTTGTTCCTGACCATAAAGGAGAACTAATCATATGACGAAGGTAATAGGCGTTAGATTCAGAACTGCCGGAAAAATATATTTCTTTTCACCGGGAAAACTTGAGATCAAGACCGGTGATAAGGTAATCGTTGAGACTGCAAGAGGTGTGGAATTTGGTTCCGTAGTAACCGGACCGAAAGAAGTGGAAGATGACAAGATCACACAGCCACTCAAATCCGTGATCCGTCTTGCGACAGAGGACGATAAGAAAAAAGAAGAGAAGAATAAAGAAAAAGAAAAAGAAGCGTTCAAGATTTGTTTAGACAAGATCCACAAACACGGCCTTGAGATGAAACTGATCGATGCGGAATATACATTTGATAATAATAAAGTGCTGTTTTACTTTACGGCAGACGGACGAATTGATTTCCGTGAGCTTGTAAAGGATCTGGCGAGTGTGTTCCGTACCAGAATCGAGTTAAGACAGATCGGAGTACGTGATGAGACGAAGATCCGCGGCGGGATCGGTATCTGTGGAAGACCACTTTGCTGCCACACGTATTTATCCGAGTTCGCACCGGTATCGATCAAGATGGCGAAAGAACAGAATCTTTCACTGAACCCGACAAAGATATCCGGAGTCTGCGGAAGACTGATGTGCTGTTTGACGAATGAAGAAGAGACATATGAAGAACTGAACAGCCATCTTCCGGCGAACGGAGATCATGTGACGACACCGGAAGGATTAAGAGGAGATGTACAGTCAGTTAACGTGCTCCGCCAGCTGGTTAAGGTTGTTGTGACGCTGGATAATGACGAGAAAGAGATCCGTGAATATCCGGCAGCAGAACTGAAGTTCAAACCAAGACGTAAGAAGAAAGACGTAAGACTTTCGAAAGAAGAGATGAAGGAACTGAAGGCGTTAGAAGAAAAGAACGGAGCGTCAAAATTAGATGATAACTAAATTACTTCCGAATGAAAGACTGGATGATCTGCAGATCAAAGGATATGAGATCATTCAAAGTCCGGGCCGTTTCTGTTTTGGAATGGATGCAGTACTTTTGTCAGCATTTGCCAGAGTAAAGAAGAATGAAAAAGCACTGGATCTCGGAACGGGAACAGGAATTCTTCCGATACTTCTGGAGGCAAAATATCCGGGACTGCATTATACGGGACTGGAGATCCAGGAAGAGAGTGCAGATATGGCAAGGCGCAGTGTCAGTTATAACGGGCTGGAAGAACGGATCGACATTGTAACGGGAGATATCAAGGAGGCAGCATCCATATTCGGAGCCGCCTCTTTTGGGGTTATTACAACCAATCCCCCGTATATGATCGGAGACCACGGACTGAAGAATCAGAATGAAGCATTGTATATTGCAAGACATGAGGCACTTTGTACACTGGATGATATCTTAAGAGAGAGTGCGAAGATACTGAAAGTTAAAGGAAGATTCTATATGGTCCACAGACCGTTCAGGCTTCCGGAGATCATGACAAAGATGTGTGCGTATGGAATTGAGCCGAAGCGTATGCGGCTGGTATATCCGTATATAGATAAAGAACCGAATATGGTTCTGATCGAGGGAATGAAGGGCGGCAATCCGAGGATGCAGGTAGAACCGCCGTTGGTTGTATATCAGAAAGATGGAAGTTATACGGAGGAACTGCTTGCACTCTACGGAATGAGTCCGTCGTAAGTAAGGAAAATATCACGGCGCAAAGTCCATGGCAGCAGATGGACCGGGCAGATAGATACAGAGCAGGCACCAAACATAAGATGGAGGAGTATGAGATGGCAGGAACATTGTACTTATGTGCAACACCGATAGGGAATCTGGAAGATATGACATTCCGGGCGGTGAGGATATTAAAAGAAGTGGATCTGATCGCAGCAGAAGATACCAGAAACAGTATCAAGCTTCTGAATCATTTTGAGATTAAGACACCGATGACCAGCTATCATGAATATAATAAGATAGAAAAAGGACACAAACTTGTAGAACGTCTGCAGGGCGGTGAGGACATTGCAGTGATCACGGATGCCGGGATGCCAGGAATCTCTGATCCGGGCGAAGAACTGGTGAAGATGTGTCAGGAAGCAGGGATCACGGTTACAGCTGTTCCGGGAGCCTGTGCATGTGTCACGGCGCTTACGATATCCGGACTTGGAACGAGAAGGTTCGCATTTGAGGCATTTCTTCCAACGGATAAGAAAGAAAGACAGGCCGTTCTGGAGGAACTGAAAGATGAGACGAGAACTATGGTCATCTATGAAGCACCGCACAGACTGGTCCGTACATTGAAGACGCTTCAGGAGACTCTCGGTAACAGACGTATCAGCATCTGCAGAGAACTTACGAAGAAGCACGAGACCGTATTTGCCACAACGATCGAAGATGCGCTGGCATATTATGATGTACAGGAGCCGAAGGGTGAATGTGTCATGGTGATCGAAGGAAAGAGCAGAGAAGAGATCCGCAATGAGGAAAAAGCCAGATGGGAAGAGATGAGTATCGAAGAACATATGGAACTTTATCTCGGACAGGGAATGGACAAAAAATCTGCGATGAAACAGGTGGCAAAAGACAGAGGTGTAGGAAAAAGAGATATTTACCAGGCACTTTTATAGATCGTTCGTCAACTTGTATAGAAAATGAGAAAAAGATTGTTCAACTTGGGTATTACCCGGGTTGAACTTTTTTTATATACTTTTATCAGAACGAAACAGATAACGACTGGAATAAAAATGATTATAAATCAGGAGGAATTATAGCAATGGCAAGTTTATCATTGAAACACATTAACAAAACATATCCAAATGGATTTGAAGCAGTGAAAGACTTCAACCTTGAGATTGAAGATAAAGAATTCATCATCTTCGTAGGACCTTCAGGATGTGGTAAATCTACAACACTTCGTATGATTGCCGGTCTGGAAGATATCACTTCCGGAGAATTAAAGATCGGAGACAGAGTGGTAAATGACGTAGAGCCAAAAGACAGAGATATCGCAATGGTATTCCAGAACTATGCTCTGTACCCACATATGACAGTATACGATAACATGGCATTTGGGCTGAAATTAAGAAAAGTACCAAAAGACCAGATTGACAAAATGGTTCGTGAAGCAGCTAAGATCCTTGATCTGGAACCACTGCTTGACCGTAAACCAAAGGCTCTTTCAGGTGGACAGAGACAGCGTGTTGCAATGGGACGTGCGATCGTTCGTAATCCTAAGGTATTCCTTATGGACGAGCCTCTTTCAAACCTGGATGCAAAACTTCGTGGACAGATGCGTATCGAGATCTCTAAATTACATCAGAGATTAGGTACAACTATCATCTACGTAACACATGACCAGACAGAAGCTATGACACTGGGAACCAGAATCGTAGTTATGAACGCAGGTATCGTTCAGCAGGTAGATACACCACAGACTCTGTACGATCATCCATGCAACCAGTTCGTAGCCGGATTCATCGGATCACCACAGATGAACTTTGTTGACGCTACATGTAAAGTTGTCGGAGATAAAGTATACTTAGTAGCAGGACCTTCAGAGATCGAACTTCCACCGGCAAAAGCTAAGAAGCTGATCGAAGGTGGATATGCAGGAAAGACAGTTGTTCTCGGAATCCGTCCGGAAGATGTACATGATGAGCAGATGTTCATCGAAACTTCTCCTAATACAGTGATCGAAGCTAAGATCCGTGTATATGAGATGCTTGGTGCAGAAGTATTCTTATACTTTGACTATGAAGGATCAAGCATGACAGCAAGAGTTGATCCTAGAACAACAGCAAGAACAGGTGACCATGTGAAATTTGCTCTGGATGCTGAGAAGATTCACGTATTTGATAAAGAGACACAGGTTACAATCACTAACTAGTCTGTAATTACAGATAGGAATAAAGACCGCGGTAATCGTGGGGAACAGATGAATATAAGAGGGGCCGGGCGTGAGACAGCGTCCGGTCTTTTGCATTTTTTATGCAGACAATAAAATTTTACTTTGTTAAAGCGTTATTATCTGTTATAATGTATTCGTAATGCAGTTCGTTAGCGTGTTAAAATGTATACAAGTATGCAAGAGGACACAAAGAACAGTATTGCGGACAGGAAATGGAGGACAATGAGTGTTATCAAATCAGATATTACACAAAACAGCGCAGGATATCAGGGAGATCACCGGATTTGACTGTGCAATATGGGATATGCAGGGACTTTGTCTTGTAAGGACGAATGAGAATCTGACAGAGTATGAGCTTCAGATTCAGGATTTCCGTGATGATGAAGAAGAGCCGGATGAGATGATCCTGGATGAGATGGGAATGTTCCGCATCTATGAGGACAGTGATCCGACTTATATACTGATGCTGAAGGGAAATGCAGATGGTATGGAACTGGCGGGGCGCATGGGAGCAAGCCAGCTTAGGAATCTTCTTTATGCATACAAAGAACGGATGGATAAGAACCGGTTCATTCAGAATCTGCTTCTGGATAACCTGCTTCTGGTCGATATCTATAATCAGGCAAAGAAGATGAAGATTCCGGCAGAAATTAAGAGGGTTGTATTTGTAATCGAACCGAAGAATGAAGGAGACATTCTGGTACAGGAAACACTGAAAGGTCTGTATGCGACGGGAACAAAGGATTTCGTAACCGCAATTGATGAAAAACATATCATTCTGGTAAAATCACTGCAGTCGACCGATGACTATCCGCAGGTAGAACAGATCGCCAAAGAGCTGGTCACAACACTGAACATGGAAGCTATGGTAAGTGTAAGAGCAGCATATGGAACAATTGTAGAGGAGTTAAAGGATGTATCCAGATCATATAAGGAAGCAGATATGGCACTGGAGGTTGGAAGAGTATTCTATGTAGAGAAGAAAATTCTTGCATACAATGAACTCGGGATCGGGCGTCTGATCCATCAGCTTCCGGCATCACTCTGTGAGATGTTCCTGAATGAAGTGTTCGAAGATGGCAAAGCAGACATTTTCGAAGAAGAAGAACTGACGACTGTTTATACATTTTTTGATAATAATCTGAATATATCAGAGACGGCAAGGCGCCTGTATGTGCATAGAAATACACTGGTGTACCGTCTGGAGAAGATTCAGAAGAAGACTGGACTGGATGTTCGTGTATTTGATGATGCACTGACATTCAAGATTGCTATGATGGTAGCGGATCATATGAAATATATGAAACAGTAATTTTGTTAGAAAGTGTCTGAATTCAGACATTTCAATATATTTATAACACGATAGTAGGAGGACAAAACATGCTGAAATTATATGACAAGGGAGTCTATTTACTGAATGGAACAGAGATTGTGGAAGAAAAAGAAGCAGTTGCTGCAAAGACAGGTAAAGATGTGACTCCACAGGAAGCTGCAAAGAATACGATGGCATATAACATTCTGGCAGCGCATAATACCTCAGGAAATACGGATCGTCTGCAGATCAAGTTCGATAAGCTGACGTCCCATGACATTACATTTGTCGGAATTATTCAGACGGCCAGAGCATCCGGGCTTGAAAAATTCCCGATTCCTTATGTACTTACGAACTGTCATAACTCACTTTGTGCGGTTGGAGGAACCATCAACGAAGATGACCACATGTTTGGTCTTACCTGCGCGAAGAAATACGGTGGAGTCTATGTACCGCCTCATCAGGCAGTCATCCATCAATTTGCTCGTGAGATGTTAGCCGGCGGCGGCAAGATGATCTTAGGATCAGACAGCCACACCCGTTACGGAGCACTCGGAACCATGGCTATGGGAGAAGGCGGACCGGAGCTTGTAAAACAGCTTCTGAATAAGACTTATGATATCAAGATGCCGGGCATAGTCGGAATCTACTTAGACGGCGAACCAATGAAAGGTGTCGGACCACAGGACGTAGCACTTGCGATCATCGGTGCAACATTTGGAAATGGCTATGTTAACAATAAAGTAATGGAATTCGTAGGACCTGGTGTAAGCAAATTAAGCGCTGACTTCCGTATCGGTATCGATGTTATGACAACCGAGACCACCTGTCTGTCATCTATCTGGAAGACCGACGACAAGATCAAAGAATTTTACGACATTCACGGAAGAAGCGAAGATTATAAAGAGTTGAATCCTGGAGCTGTTGCTTACTATGACGGTATGGTATATGTGAACTTAAGCGAAATCAAGCCAATGATCGCAATGCCGTTCCATCCGTCTAATGTGTACACGATTGACGAAGTAAGAACGAACTTAAAAGACATTCTTCACGATGTAGAGCAGAAAGCTCTCGTAAGCCTGGACGGAGCAGTTAATTATTCTCTGCAGGATAAGATTGTGAACGGACAGTTATATGTGGATCAGGGAATCATCGCAGGATGTGCCGGTGGTGGATTTGAAAATATCTGTGCTGCAGCAGACATTATCAAAGGACATTACATTGGTTCTGATGAATTTACATTCAGCGTATATCCGGCAAGTACACCGATTTACATGGAACTTGTAAAGAACGGTGCAGTTGCTGACCTTATGGAAGCGGGAACGATCGTGAAGACAGCATTCTGCGGACCTTGCTTCGGTGCCGGAGATACACCTGCCAATAATGCGTTCTCCATCCGTCACTCAACCAGAAACTTCCCGAACCGTGAAGGCTCTAAGCTTCAGAGCGGACAGATCGCATCCGTTGCACTTATGGATGCACGTTCCATCGCAGCAACAGCAGCAAATAAGGGATTCCTTACACCTGCAACTGACATGGATGTGGAATACAAAGGACAGAAATATCACTTTGACAAAAATATTTACGCAAACCGTGTCTTCGACAGCCACGGCGTAGCAGATCCATCTGTAGAGATCAAATTCGGACCGAACATCAAAGACTGGCCGGCAATGGCAGCACTTCCGAAGAACTTACTCCTGAAAGTAGTATCCGAGATCCACGATCCGGTTACAACAACAGACGAATTGATTCCGTCAGGAGAGACATCTTCTTATAGATCAAATCCTCTGGGACTTGCAGAATTTGCATTATCCAGAAAAGACCCTGCTTATGTAGGCCGTGCAAAAGAAGTGCAGAAAGCCGAGAAAGCAATCGAGGCAGGACAGTGTCCGTTAGAAGTATTAGACGAACTGAAACCAGTTATGGCAAAAGTACGCAAGACGTATCCGGAAGCAGGAGAAGGCAACCTTGGAATCGGAAGCACGATCTTCGCAGTAAAACCGGGAGACGGTTCCGCAAGAGAACAGGCAGCATCCTGCCAGAAGGTACTCGGCGGCTGGGCAAATATTGCGAACGAATACGCAACCAAGAGATACCGTTCGAACCTGATCAACTGGGGTATGCTTCCATTTATTACAGAGGAAGATCATGAGAACTTAAGCTTCAAGAACGGTGATTATATCTTCGTGCCGGAGATCAGAAAAGCAATCGAGGATAAGAGTGCTGAAATTAAGGCGTATGTGGTTGGAGATACTTTGAAAGAGATCACTCTGAAGCTCGGTGATATGACGGATGCGGAGAGAGAGATTATCTTAAAAGGATGCCTGATCAATTATTATAGAGGATAGAGAATAAGGTAGATAGAGAATAAGAAAGACAGAAAATAAGACAGATAGAAACACTCCGGGAGGTCTGATAGACAGCCCGGAAAGTTTTGATTTTTCAAAAGTCCATTATGTATTTACGACAGTGCCGATTACCAAGGAGATTCCTGTACCAATCGTAGAAGTCGGAATGTTCCTGGGACAGGACGATGTACAGATCTGGTGCAGAAAGAAGCGGCCGGTGAAGACGCGAAGATGAGTCTCATCCTTGCACATGCAGAAGACCAGATGATGAGTACGGAAATATTCAAGGTTTTGGCAGAAGAAATGATCGAACTTTATAAAAAAGTGAACAAATAAATTAGAATTATTTTAATAACCTTTTTTCTCTCCAATATAAACAAATAAAAACTCTTCAGAATTCTGAGACATGAAAGATTTGTCGGGATTTTGAGGAGTTTTTTGACGTCATAATAAAATAGGCGTATGAAAAATAAAATTAAATTTACTATATACAACCTGAGTGCCTTATGCTAGAATATATCCAAGCATTATATTTCTATATTTTCTAAAGCAGAAAAACTGTTTCTATATTCAAGCGAAATACATATCAGAGATTTTCAATGCTTAAAATTCACAACATATTAAAATGAGCGGGAGGATTTCTGAAAAAGTATAGATCCTCCTGAATTGCAAGTGGAGGATAATGGATGGAAGAAAACAAAAGAGAACGATGGAAAAAAGCAGTGTTACCGGAAGAAGACACAAAGATGGGATTTTATCTTAACAGTAGAGCACCATATGTTTTGTACGAAGGGGAGACGAAGTCACGATATTTTATTGATAAGACATTGATGCTGGAAAAAATATTTGGATTTATAGAAGAGGAAGTAGACGGGCTATATGAGAAGTATCTTGCGGATACGGTGAATCCGAAGATTGGAAGGGATGATCTCAAGGTCTGGTATGACGGGTATTATACGAAAAGTGGAGAACGTATTTATAATCCAAGATCGGTTGTCCTGGCATTATCAAATAATAATCTGGGAAATTATTGGACAAATTCTGGTCCATATGATGAGATCTAAAGATTGATGATACAGCAGAATCAGCAGTGTGTCAGATCAAAGAAAAGGGTTATGCGTTACGTTTTCAGGGAAAACTGGGTGATGACAAAGTATACACGGGTGACATTCTGGCAATTGGAATCGGTTATTGGAAGGACTCAAAGGAACATGAATGTAAGATAGAAAAACTTTCAATTTAGTGCAACAGAATCTGGAGTAAAAGACTCTTATATATGTAGATGATAGAGAAAAGAAAGAAAAACCATGAAAACTCATATCTGAGGGAGGACACGATATGAAATGCAGTATAAAGAAATTCTCGGAAATGTACGAGACTGTCTACCGTGATCTGTACCGTTACGCACTGTGCCTGATGAAGAATCCGCAGGAAGCCGAAGATGCGGTGAGTGAGGCGGTTATCACAGCATACGAGAACATACATAAATTAAAAAAAGAAGAAGCATTCAAAAGCTGGATATTTACAATTCTTACGAATAAATGTAAGAAGAGATTGAAGAAAGCGTTAAAAGAAACACCGGGAAGAGAAGAAGAACTTCCGGAACAAGCGACAGCACCGGATTATGATCTTGCAATCGATGTTAAGAAAGCATTCTTTGTGCTGTCGGAAGAGGAACAGATATTAGTCGGATTATCCGTATTTGGCGGGTATTGCAGTCAGGAGATCGGTGAGATGATGAGGCTGAATCCGAACACGGTACGGTCGAAGCGGAGCCGGGCACTTAAGAAGATGGAATGTGTGCTGGGCAGTTACGGCGAAGATGAGAAGGAAAGAAGGGAGTGAGAAGGTATGAAGCGCGAGAATGAACATAAAGAATATTGTGAACAGGACATCCTAGATCAGATTTCAAGAATGTCAGAAGATACAGAAGTCCCGGATAGTCTGAGATCGGAGAATATAGATAAATTATTGGAAAAGAAAAAACAGAAGAAACATTTCCGTCCGTATCAAATCGGGCTTGTAGCGGCGGCCTGCGTGGCAGTTGTGGCGGGAACTGTAGTGTGGCAGTATGGAAGGATGCATGAAGGAGCGATAAATTCTCCGGATGTGTCAGGTGGCAATGCAGGCAGCAGTGCAGGAAATAGTAATACAGTAAAGAAGATCAGCGACAGTAAGAAGATCAGGACAGCCCAAAGTTATGACGAAATCTATAAATATATCAAACGTTCACAAGATAACTCCGGTATTGCAATGTATGCAAGAAATGTAAATGAAACAGCAGCCGTAGAGGATTCGGCTTCAACAGGAAGATCAACGGCGTCTTCAACGGAAGCGGCCTCGGCAGATACCGGTGTGGCAACAGCAGATGGCAGTTATTCACAGACCAATGTACGACAGTCCGGTGTAGATGAAGGAGATATTGCCAAAACAGACGGGACTTATCTATATGTGCGGGAAGATAATGGCCGGACCATCGATATTGTAGACGTAGGAAACAGCGGAACGAATATAGAAAAATACAGCGAGATTACGCTTGGAAAAGAATATAAAATACAGGAGTTTTATGTAAATACAGATCAAAAGAAACTGGTGGCTGTATGTCAGAAAGAATGTGCAGATAAAAGTAACAAAAAGCAGATGAACACAGATACCTGGAATCAGACTAAAACAGCGGCGGTCACTTATGACATCCGTGATATTAAAAAGCCGGTAAAAGAAGGCGAGGTAACACAGAGTGGTACTTACAATTCGTCTCGTATGGCAGACGGATATCTGTATCTGTTCAGTGAATACTATACAGGTGGCGACGTGGTCAAAGATAAACCGGTCACCTATGTGCCTCTGGTGAATGGCAAAGAGATGAGCCAGACCAGTATCTGTCTGCCGCCGGTGAATTGTGGAACAATGTATGAAGTAATCAGTTCCGTGGACATCAGCAAACCGGATAAAACAGTGGATAATAAGGCAATTCTCTCCGAAGGCGGTCAAATGTATGTAAGTGGAAAAAATATCTACTATTATGAATCAGAATGGCAGCAGGATAATCAGACTGTGACGACACTTCGCAAGATTTCTTATAGAAAGGGCAAGCTAAAGGCCGTAGCTCAGGGAAAAGTAAAAGGATATCTGAATGATACATTTTCACTGGATGAATATAAAGGGAACTTAAGATTATTTACAACCAATGATGATGAAAATCTGGTAACAATCTTAGATAAGAAATTGGATAAGATCAGTTCTATCGAGAATCTGGCAAAAGGGGAATCCATCTATTCTGCAAGATTCATGAAAGAGGCAGGATATTTCGTGACATATGAGCAGGTAGACCCGTTGTTCAGCGTGGATCTGTCCAATCCGGAGAAACCAAAGATCCTCGGCAAATTAAAAATCCCGGGATTTTCAGAATATCTGCATTTCTATGGAGAAGATAAATTACTTGGAATCGGCATGTCAACCGATGAAGAATCAGGGGTGTCGGAAGGTGTAAAAATCACCATGTTCGATATTACCGACAGAACGGATGTAAAAGAAGAATCAACCCTTGTATTGGATGATCTGTATGGAACAAATGCAGCATACGATTACAAATCTGTTCTGGCCGATCAGCAGAAAAATAGGATCGGGTTCTCCGGCTATAGCCAGAATGGGGAAACGTACTGCCTGCTGACTTATAATGGAAAAGAGAAAAAGTTTGAAACAATCCTGAAAGAAGAGATTAAAGGAAAAACTTCGCAAGGTATCCGGGGGATTTATATAGAAGATACATTATACGTGATCAGTGGAAATATTATCGAGGCTTATGATATGGATACCGGCAAGAAAACGGGAGATATTATATTGTAAAACCGGAAGTTTTATAGTCGAGGTTCCAGAAGGGAAAATAAAACACACAATACCGAAACAGAAGGAATCATATAATCGGTATTGTGTGTTTTTTAGATACCAAAGTATGCAAGAGAAGCTGCCAGTGGCAAGTTCTGTAGATGTAACTGTTACTGCATATGACTCAGACGGCTGCGAAGCACAGGTCCGACAATGATCGCAATGATAATCTTCACTGCGTCACCGGCAAGATAAGGGATAACTCCGACAGAAAGTGCTGCAACAAAGGACATTTTTAACTGAATTGCAAGCCACTCTGTACCGAAGATATAAGTGATCGCCATACCGATGAGCATACCGACAACGGCCAGGATTCTGTTCTTTGGAAATTTGTCAACGAACAGTCCTGCAATCAGTGCGAGAAAGATAAAACCAATCAGATATCCGCCGGTAGGACCTGCAAGCTTACCTAATCCGCCGGTGAAACCAGAGAATACAGGAAGACCGACAAGGCCAAGTAACAGATATACGATATAGCTGATCGTTGCATCTTTAAATCCAAGTACATAGATACTGATCATGATCACCAGGTTGGTAAGACTGATCGGTACCGGACTGACAGGGATCGGAATCGCCATAGGAGCGAAGATACAGGTGATCGCAGTCATCAGGGCGATCAGAACCAGTTTACGGGTGGAGAGTCTTTTCGTTGTTGTGCTGTTTGCTGTGTTATTCATAGTAGTAATTGTCTGCCGGCTGGCAGAACTCCTTTCCTTTAGATTCATATCAAAATATAAAAGCAGTATAAAATGAAATGTGCAAAATGTCAACTATGTATTTTGCACGGTTAACAATTGGAAAGGTGATATGTTGACAAATATGGTTACAGAGAAACTGTATAGTATTGTGCAAACATTAAAATAAATATATAAAAATCAGACAATTTAATGCAAAAAAATAAAATAATGAAAAATAAAAGAAAATAATCGCAAAAAGTATTGACAAAACAAAATGCGGATGATATTATGTAATCAATCCAAAGGAAATCCGAAATAAACAAAAAGGACTCCTGACGAGAAAGGGAATCTTGAAAATTCTATAGCATATATTTTATAAGAGAATTTTTATTATCAGAGTTCCGATTCATTTAGAAATCTAAAATGCATATATAGGTATAAAGTATTTGGTAATGCATCGAATATTAGATATCGTAAAGTATATTGTAAAGATAGAGAATGGATGAAGTAAGATTATAAAATGATATCACGGGGATATAGGAATAATCTTAATGAAAGAGACAAGGTAATAAATATCATTTATATCTTATGTGTATAAAGAATGAAAAAAGTTTATAAGGATAAAAAATATTTCATATGTCGGTGAGATATGTTGATTGGAAATTTATGAAAAGGAGGCTTAATCCAATGGACACAGTAGAATCATCGAATCAATATGTTAGTGGTATGACAGTTAAAAATTCCCATAGAGTAAGCCTTTATAATAATAGATAAAAAGGCCGGTAGAGGAGATTCAGATAATAATAAAAATAAACGGAGAAAATAAAACCGGATAATAAAAATAAAAAAACTGTAAACATATTGAACATAATACCATATATTTAAATATATTATTAAAATGTGTAAAGAAACATGAATAGTAGATTTGAATGAACATGTAGGACAATGAGTAAAAGATCATTGAAATACATAAAAAGGCGTCAGGGAATAAAATAATAATTAATTCTCCGAAACAAATGAAAAGTATATGATAAAATTGAATATGTAACAGCCATCATAATAAAAAGAATTATGATGGCTGTTTTTTTATCGCCATGCGTTCGTAAGGAGCTGCCAGTGGCAGGTTTTCGGCATTGCCATGCATTCGGAAGAAGCTGCCGACAATAAATTATAAACTTTTGTAACTTTTGTAATATTTTTTTAACATATTTAACCGGATATTTTGACAATAGACAGGTCATATGATAAACTTATATAAGTAAAATTGTAGGGAAATACGCTTTTTTAAAATAAATATTTGAGGTGAGAAATATTGGATAAATATGAATATAGGGTAAAGACCGAGCAGATGCTTGATCATCTGGAAAAAAAGGAATACCAGAAAGCAATGGATATTGCTGAAAGTATAGACTGGCGAAGAGTAAAGAACGCTTCTATGCTTAATACGGTAAGTGAGATTTATGAATATAACGGAGAATTTAAGAAAGGGAGAGATATCTTATTCCTGGCATTTGACAGAGCACCGGGAAGCCGTAAAATCGTATATCGATTAGGTACATTGGCATTAAAGATTAAGGATATCAGAGAAGCGACAGACTGTTATGAAGAGTTTGTTAAGCTGGCGCCAAAAGACCCGAATCAATATATCCTGAAGTATAAGATCCTGAGAACTCAGGGAGCAGCACTTTCGGATCAGATTGCGGCGTTGGAAGAATTTAAAAAAGCGGAATATATTGAAAAATGGGCATATGAACTTGCCAAGTTATATGATGAGGCGGGAATGACTGCGGAATGTCTGGAAGAATGTGATGACCTGATTCTTTGGTTCAGCGAAGGAAAGTATGTATACCTGGCGATGGAACTTAAGATGAAGTATAAGCCACTGACGCCGCTTCAGCAGGAAAAATATGACAGCCGTCCGGGAGCAGTAAAGAAGCAGCCGGAACCTGTAAAACAGACGGAGTCAACATTGGAAGAAGTTGACGATGAGAATGAATATGATGAAGGTTCTGAGGAAGAGGTACAGGAAAGTACGGTGCAGAGAATAGATGATGCACAAGTACAGGAGATTCCGCCGGAGCCGGTTCCGATGCAGGAAGAGTTTGAAATACCGGAGGAAGCCGCACAGGCAGATGTCGTACCGGAGGAAGTTGTACCGGAAGCAACTGCAGCAGTGGAAGAGACTCCGATGTATAGGGAAGAAGAACCGGAAGCATCTGTTGAGACACCTGAAGAGCATACATCAGCAATCAAACAGGTAGTTACGGGGGCTACATTAGAAGAAGCTCTGGCACAGGGTGTTGCTGTTGCAAGCGGTATTAATATTGAAGAAGAAGCAATGAAAGAGCGCGAGGATGAAATCCTGGCAAACGGTCAGATGATGATTGATGATATCCTTCAGAAATGGGAAGCAAAACAGAAAGATCATGAAGAGGCGATTGCAAAGCAGAAAGCCAAAGATGAGGAGCGTCTCCAGAAGGAAAGAGAACAGGCAAGAATCCGTCAGGAAGAAGAGCGCAAAGAAGTAGAAAGAAAAGCAGCTGAAGCAGAGGCCAGAAGAAAAGCTGAAGAAGAGGCAGCAAGAAAAGCAGCTGAGGAAGAAGCCAGAAGAAAAGCTGAAGAAGAGGCCAGAAGAAAAGCCGAAGAAGAGGCCAGAAGAAAAGCCGAAGAAGAGGCCAGAAGAAAAGCTGAGGAAGAGGCAGCAAGAAAAGCAGCCGAGGAAGAAGCCAGAAGAAAAGCCGAGGAAGAGGCAGCAAGAAAAGCAGCCGAAGAAGAGGCCAGAAGAAAGGCTGAAGCAGAGGCCAGAAGAAAGGCCGAGGAAGAGGCAGCAAGAAAAGCTGAGGAAGAGGCAGCCGACGAGGAAGAATCTGAAAGAAATACACAGAGAATACCGGATGACATTGTCCGTCTGATGGAAGAGATGGAGAGTGAAAATGAAGATTCCGAAGATGAGATTTATGAGGAAGAATTTGAAGACGGTCCGGGAATGGATGAAGATTTCATAGAAGGAATCGAAGATGAGCTTGCCGGACTGGATATGAACGGAAGCAGTTTCGAGGAAGGTGATTTTGACGAAGCCGACTTTGAGGAAGAGGATCTTGAAGGGGAAGACTTTGACGAAGGCGACTTTGAGGAAGAAGATCTTGAAGGAGAAGACTTTGACGAAGGCGACTTTGAGGAAGAAGATTTCGACGAGGAAGACTTTGACGAAGCTGACTTTGAAGAAGAAGATCTTGACGAGGAAGAACTTGAAGAGGCCGATTTTGACGAAGACGACTTTGAAGACATAGATGATGAAGAAACCGATTTTGACGAAGGCGACTTTGAAGAAGATATGGACGAAGAGGATTTCGACGAAGAAGAGATCGACGATGACGAAGAGCTTGATTTTGGCGAAGACCTTGAAGGGGAAGATTTTGACGAAGCTGACTTTGAGGAAGAGGATCTTGATGAAGGCGACTTTGACGAAGGCGACTTTGAGGAAGAAGATTTTGACGAAGAAGAGATCGAAGATGAGGATGACACAGAAGAATTAGAGATTGAAGAGCCATCCGAAGAAGAGATCCAGGCAAGAATTAAAAAGTCAAAAGGTGGAGTTCCATTTGATACCGGATTCGTTGTAACAGGAAGATATGATCTGAGTGCAACGAGTGAAATCGGATTAAAGGCAGGACTTACGGAAGAACAGAAGAAGTTATTCTCATATTTCGTTCCGGTAAGAGGAATGAGTGAACAGATCGTAGAGGTTCTTGATAATGACAGACGTGCCCAGAGAGAGGGTACTTCCAAGACAGGAAACCTTCTGGTAATCGGAAGAAAAGGATCTGGTAAAACAGTTCTTGCGGTTGATATCGTAAAAGCAATCCAGAAACAGAGAAATCTGAAACAGGGTAAAGTAGCGATCGTTACAGGTGAGTCTTTGAATAAGAAAGAACTTACGAATATCATCCAGAAGCTTCGTGGAGGAGCAATCATCATTGAACATGCTGGCAAGCTGAATTCAAGAACGGTAAAAGAACTTAATTATCTGATGGAAAAGAAGACAGGTGAATTACTTTTCGTACTGGAAGATCAGAGAAAACCTCTGGAGCGTCTGATGACAGCTAATCCGGAATTCAAGAAGAAATTCAGTTCGAAACTGGAACTTCCGGTATTCATTAATGATGAGCTGGTAACATTCGGTCAGACATATGCGAAAGAGAATGGATATAAACTGGATGAGATGGGAATCCTTGCACTGTACAGCCGTATCGATGTAATGCAAAGAGAAGACCATGCAGTATCTGTTGCAGAAGTTAAAGAGATCATGGATGAAGCAATTGCTCATTCACAGAAAGCAAATGTAAAACACCTTGCACGAAGAGTATTTGGTAAGGGAACAGATGATTCTGACAGAATTATTCTGAAAGAAGAAGATTTTAAAATTTAAGTCAGATTTTGGAAGAGTTTTGACAAACTAAACTGTCAAAACTCTTTCTTTTTGCCCTTTTGTAAAGTATAATGTTGTTATAAATATGCAACAGAATGCGAGGGGTAATTATGGCTGAAAAAAAGAAGAAACCGTATGAAATAGGCGAGCTGGATCAATACCTTTTCGGACAGGGAAATCATTACGAGATTTATAAGAAGCTGGGTGCACATCTGGTACAGGACGGAAAACAAAAAGGTGTGTATTTTGCGGTATGGGCACCGCATGCACAGGCAGTTTCGGTAGTCGGAGAGTTCAATGAATGGGATACAGAGGCGAACCCGATGAAGAGAGAAGAACCTCTGGGAATCTATACCTGTTTTATACCTGGTGTGAAGAAAAATCAGATGTATAAGTATTGTATTGAGACTTATTCGGGAGAACAGATATTTAAGGCAGATCCATATGCCAATTATGCGGAATTAAGACCTGGAACAGCATCCAGAGTTACAGATATCGAGAATATAAAATGGACGGATACAGAATGGATGACCCACAGAAAGACCTGGAATCATAAGCATAAGCCGATGTCTGTCTATGAGGCACATATTGGTTCCTGGATGCGCCATCCGGGACGGGAAGATGAAGGTTTCTATACATATAGAGAGTTTGCCAGAGCAATTACCAAATATATTAAAGAAATGGGTTATACACATGTGGAGCTGATGGGGATCGCGGAGCATCCGTTTGACGGTTCCTGGGGATATCAGGTGACTGGTTATTATGCACCGACATCCCGGTATGGAACACCGGAAGATTTCGCATGGATGATCAATTATCTGCATAGAAATAAGATCGGTATCATTCTGGACTGGGTACCGGCCCATTTCCCGAAGGATGCACATGGACTTGCTGATTTTGACGGAACTGCGACGTATGAATATGCAGATCCAAGACTTGGAGAACATCCGGACTGGGGAACAAAAGTGTTTGACTTTGGAAAAAATGAAGTCCGCAATTTCCTGATCTCCAATGCATTGTTCTGGATTGAAAAATTCCATATAGACGGACTTCGTGTAGATGCTGTTGCGTCTATGTTATATCTGGATTATGGACGGAAAGATGGCGAATGGGTAGCGAATAAGTATGGTGAGAATAAGAACCTTGAAGTGATTGATTTCTTCAAACATTTGAACTCTGTTGTTCTTGGAAGAAATCCGGGAGCACTCATGATCGCAGAAGAATCTACAGCATGGCCGAAGGTTACCGGTGATGTGGAAGAAGGCGGTTTAGGTTTCAGCCTGAAGTGGAATATGGGATGGATGCACGATTTCACGGAATATATGAAGCTGGATCCATATTTCCGTAAGGATAATCATCATCTGATGACATTTGCCATGAGTTATGCATACAGTGAGAATTATATCTTGGTATTGTCGCATGATGAAGTGGTACATCTTAAGTGTTCGATGCTTAATAAGATGCCGGGACTGGGATTTGATAAATATGCTAACCTTAAAGCTGGTTATGCATTCATGATGGGACACGCCGGTAAGAAGCTTCTTTTCATGGGGCAGGAATTCGCTCAGCTTCGTGAATGGAGCGAGGAAAGAGAACTTGACTGGTTCCTGTTGGCTGAGCCGGAGCATCAGCAGATGAAAGAGTGGGTAAAAGCGTTGCTTCATCTGTATAAGAGTCATAAGGCGATGTATGAGATGGATCAGAGCTGGGAAGGATTTGAATGGATCAATGCGGATGATGGATACAGAAGTATCTATAGTTTCATGAGACATTCCAAAGGTGCAAAGAAGAATCTGTTGTTCGTCTGCAACTTTACGCCGATGGCAAGAGATGATTACAGAGTCGGAGTTCCGAGAAAGAAACAGTATAAGTTGATTCTGAACAGTGATGAGGAAAAATACGGCGGAACCGGAGAGGTAAGGAAGAAGATCTATAAGGCTGAGGCAAAAGAATGTGATGGAAGACCGTATTCATTTGCTTATAAGCTGCCGCCTTACGGAGTTGCTGTGTTTGAATTTTAAGAGGAGTAATTTTAGGATTATTTAAATTTTGGAATAGAGAGATTTTAATTTGAATGAAGTAAAATAAAAAACGCCGGGAAGTTTTTTAAGCTTCCCGGTGTTTTTATACCAAAGTATGCAAGAAAAGCTGCCAGTGGCAGGTTTGCTGTATTGTCATTATAATTCGTTTGTTACTATAATTACCTGCTAATGCTTATGTCTAGTTGGCAGAGCTGTTAGCTGTGGAATCAGACGTATCAGAGTTGGAAGAATCTGATTCGCTGCTGCCTGGTAAGCTGCTCTGAGTATCGGACTGATCATCGGCACTGTTATTCAGTGAAGAATCATCAGCAGAGTTGTCTGTTGTGCCGGCATCTGAAGAATCTGCATCACTGTTCAGAGAATCATTCTGTGTGTCGTCAGACTGATCATCATCAGTATCTTTGCTGTCCTCTGTATTGGCATCGTTTTTGCTCTTATCTGAATTGTCTTTTTTAGAATCGCTTCCGCCGAACAGATCCTTGAAGAATTTCTTGATCTTGCCCCAGAATCCGCTGTCATCGCTGTTGTCATCCGAACTGCTGTCGGAAGAATTATCTGCGCTGTCGGAATTGTTCGAAGAAGAGTTGTCGGAAGAATCCAGTGTGCTGTTACTTACGACATCATCGCCGAGTGCACTGTCATCCGTATTGTTGATGATTCCGCCATCAGAGCTGTCACTGCCGCCGAAGATTCCCTTGATGGAATTCCAGAGGTTGGAGAAGAATCCCTCGCTCTTTCCGTCGATGTTGTTCAGTGTATTCTTCAGTGCTTTGACATCATAGTCATACTGGGAAATGTTCTTTAACAGTTCAGTGATCTTGTCGATCTGTTCCTGCGTCAGAGTGACATCGTTATTCTTGGCAGCATCTTCCACTGCATCCTGAATATCGTTTTCATCTTTTAAGCCGTCTTCAATAACGCTTTCTTTGGCATCATTCATGACATCTTCGGCTTTGTCCTGTCCGATATCATTTGCCAGATCTCCTGTTGTGACAAGTTCGTCGGTTGCGGCAGCCTTCTGATCTTCGTTCAGAGTTGTTCCGGTGGCTTTCTCATAAGCCATCATGATTCCTGTCAGTGCGCCTGTTCCGGATACTTCGATCGGAGAAGCAGCGATAACGTTACAGTTCTCAACACCGGATGTAAGAAGTGTACTGGAGATCATAGAACTTGTAACATAAGTTAAGTTGGAAACCTTTACTTGGATTCCGCCGCTTGTGGTCGGCTCTACATATGAACAGCTGTAGGTACGGGTACCGATCTGTTCTTCCGGAGCGACCCCTTCGAGATATTTTCTTTCATCGGCATTGGTAACTTCGATGACTTCTGCTTTATCAGAAGAGGTACCAAAGTACTCATACATGGAATTCTTCTGTGAATCTGACAGGTTGGCTCCAAGTGTTACAACTTTAGATGAATCTGCCTTTACGACCAATGGTGCCGCAGTAGAACCAAGTACAACTGCCATGGCAACTGGTAATGCTCTTTTTAAATTTTTCATAATGCGTGGTGTGTTCACCATGCCCCCTTTTTATTAAATATATTTATCCCTGTTACTTCTTAAATATAGCATAAAAAACTATGTTTTCCTAGGAAATATAAATTAACTATTTCTAAAGATTTTCTGTAGACGTGCGTCAAAATCGTTCTGTGATATCATCCCCTGCATGACAGCGATCAGTTCCTGGTCTTTGAAAAAGAGAAATGTCGGAAGAAGATCTGTCTGATACTCAGCTGCGAGAAGTCCGGATTCTGTGGTCTCTACTTCAAAAAAGCGAATGCTGCCGGAATATTTTTTCTGATATTTTTTTTCGAGATCTTCTATAATGGGACGCATCATTGCACATTTTCCACACCAGACGGCGTAGAACATGACTACGGCAAACACGGGATGGTCCGTGCTTTCACCCGCCGGTGCATCGGAAGAAAGCTGCCAGTGACAGGCCCTGAAGCTTTCAAAGTTTTGTGTCGTCAGATGTAACATAAGCTTCCACCCTTTCACAGGATTACAGGAGCATAAGATATGCTCTCTATTAATATATGAAAGGAAAGGGAAGAGGTTCCTTTATCTGCGTTTTGCGATCAGTTTGCAGATCGGATTGCCCATGGAAGAGAATTTTGCTTCATATTCGGTCATAATATTTCCCTGATTCATTTTACTGTCATTATGAAGATCATAGGAAAGTTGATCCAGAACGAACAGTTCGGAAGTCTTAAGTTCTTCTACGGAAAAGTCGAAGAGCGGACGGTTGTCTGTCTTGAATTCTACGGTTCCGTCTGCAGTCAGGACTTTGTCATAAAGCTTGAAAAATTCGTTGGATGTCAGTCTTCTTCTTGCATGGCGGGCCTTTGGCCATGGATCGGAGAAGTTCAGGTAGATACGGGATACTTCCGCCGGGGCGAATACCGTCGGCAGGTCATTCGCATCCATACAGATGAATCGGATGTTGGCAGGAACTTTTCCTTCGGCTTCCAGTTCCTGGAATTTCTCAACGGCACGTAATAAGACGCTGGAATAGCGTTCGATGCCGACGTAGTTGATCTGTGGGTTTTCGGCTGCGAGAGTCAGAAGAAACTGACCTTTTCCCATACCGATCTCGATGTGCAGCGGTCGTTCATTTTGGAACTCCTGATTCCAGTGTCCGCATAAGCTTTCCGGATTCTTAACAACTTCTTTGCAGGCTTCGAGAACGCTCTCTGCACGTGGTATATTTCTAAGACGCATATGTGTGTTCCTCCTTATAATCAATGGATTTGCAAGGATTCTCTGACATTTTGCAAATCGTTCTTAGTTTAGCGTCTGTGCAGGAAAAAGTCAATGGAAGTGGAAATTGTCAGAAGAATTGAGAAAAATAATACAATATATACAAAATGATAGTGGTAATTTTAGAAAATAGGTGTATTATTATAACATGGATAAAAAAGTAACAATTATTCGTTGTGAAATGTGCAAAAAGGAGGGCGGCTTATGAACTCTGTTATTGAGAAATTAGCTGAAGTGGAAGAAACGGCGGAGGCGATCGTAGAGCATGCCAGACAGCAGAAAAGTGAAATTGAAAAACAGATACAGGAAGAAAGGAATCAATTTGACCGGGACCTGGAAGAAGAGACACAGAAAAAACTGGAGAAGATAAAAGCAAAGTCGCAGCAGGAAGTAGAGAAAGTTCTGGACCGGGAACGGAAGAAGGACCAGAAGGCGATTGATGATCTGAAGAGGGAATACGAAGAAAATCATGACATTTATGCAGAGGAAATCGTAAGACATATGATCGAGGTGTAGCGTATGGGAAATGTGATGGCTTACAGCGGGATCACGACAAAGGTACGTGCGATGTCGGCGAAGCTTCTGAAAGAGAAAGATTATGATACGATCGCAGGTCTTGGTACAGTGACAGAAGCAATTGAATATCTGAAAGACAAGACGGCGTATGCACCATATGTGGAGCGGATGGATGTTTCCTTATATCATAGGGGAAATGTGGAGAAGATCCTGTATCAGTCGTTGTTCGATGATTATTCGAGGATCTTCCGGTTTGCCGGGATGGAGCAGAAGACGTTCTTAAAATTATACTGGAAACGGTATGAAGTCGATCTGATCAACTACTGTTTGAGGATCGTGTTCAATCATTATGAGAAACCATTTGATCTGGAATACAAGAAAGAGTTTTTTGACAGATATTCACAAATTTCCATAGACCGGTTGATAACTTCGAAAAATATCGACGAGCTTGTAGATAACTTACGGGATACGGAATATTATGGTGCGCTTGCCAGAATCAGAGATTCCGGAGCGGGAACGCTGTTTGATTATGATCTGGCATTGGATCTGTATTATTTTTCTACGATGTGGAAAAAGGGAAAACGGGTTCTGAAAGGACATGAGCAGAAGATATTCTTAAAGGACTATGGAATGAAGATCGATCTTCTGAATCTTCAGTGGATCTACCGTGCGAAGAAGTATTATCATATGCTTCCGCCGGATATCTATTCGATGACGATCCCGATCCACTATCGGATAAAAGTAGAAGAATTCAAGACACTGGTGGAGACGCCGACACTGGAACAGTTTGAAGCAGAAGTGGAAAAGACGTACTATGCAGGAAAATATAATTATATGCAGACGGATAAAACACTGGAACAGATGTACCGCGACTGCCTGCGGAAGTTGTACCTGACTGATAAAAGGAATGATCCGTATTCGATCGCAATCGTCAATACGTATCTGTTCCTGAAAGAAGAAGAAATCTATAAACTAACGACAGCCCTTGAGTGTATCCGTTACGGTTTGACGAAGGGAAAGACATTAGGATACTTAGGAGGTGTGAATCAATGATTGTTAAGATGAAGTTCTTAAGCATCAGCGGACCGAAGAATGATATCGACCGTGTCTGCGAGGTGTATCTGTCGAAATACGAGATGCAGCTTGAGAATGCGGCGGCGGAGCTTAAGACGACCGACAACCTGCAGCCTTTTGTGGAAATCAATCCATACAAAGAGCCGCTTGCGAAGGCAGAACAGTTCAGCGCACTGTTAGCGGATGAAGACCAGAGGATCGATGTATCGATGAATCAGGAGGATATGCTGAACCTGATCCGGGATGTCAATCATGACTATCTGGATCTGCTGGAGAAGAAAGAGTTAACGAAGAAGCAGGTAGATGAATACAAAGAAAAGCTTCTGATCATGGAGCCGTTCCGGACACTGGAACTGGATATGCAGAAATCATTAAAGTATAAATATATGAAAGTCCGGTTCGGACGGGTAGATGTGAATTATTACAAACGTCTGGAAAAATATTTATTTGATGATCTGAATGCGGTATTTATCGAAGGTACGAGGAATGAAAATTATGTATACGGATGTTATTTCGTATCGAATGCGGATTCCAGTAAGGTGGATTCGGTATTCAATTCCTTACATTTTGAAAGGATTGCAATTCCATCCGAATACATAGGAACGCCGGCGCAGGCCTGTGAAGAGCTTGAAAAAGAAATTGAAGAAAAACAGAAAGAGATTGCTGGGATTAAAAAACAGATCAGTGAGCTGATGGCAAAGAATGCCGCAAAGCTCCGAGGTGCGAAGAAGCGTCTGGAAGAACTGGCTACGAACTTTGATGTCCGCAAGCTGGCGGCAAGGATCGAAGAGGGAGATAATAAAGAAGACTATTACATCCTGTGCGGATGGATGGGCGAAGATGATGTGAACAAATTCCTGGCGGAATCGAAGAATGATGATAAGGTATTCGTTGTTGTAGAAGAAGACAAGGAGAAATTCTTCGGAGAGCCGCCGACGAAGCTTAAGAATCCAAGGTTCTTCAAGCCGTTCGAGATGTTCATCCGGATGTACGGGCTTCCGGCAAATGATGAGATGGATCCGACGATGTTCGTGGCACTGACGTATACATTTATCTTTGGTGCGATGTTCGGGGATGTCGGCCAGGGCTTATGCCTGTTTGTATTCGGCGGGCTTTTGTACCTGATTAAGAAGATCAACCTGGCTGGGATCATATCCATTGCGGGACTGTTCTCAACATTCTTTGGATTCATGTTCGGAAGTATCTTCGGATTCGAAGATGTGATACAGGCACACTGGTTAAGGCCGGTGGATGCGATGACGAACCTGCCGTTTATCGGACAGCTCAACACAGTATTTGTGGTTGCCATTGCATTTGGCATGGGACTGAATATCCTGGTGATGATCTTTAACGTGATCAATTCGATCAAGAGTCATGATGTGGAAAATATGTTATTTTCCCATAATGGAATCGCGGGACTGGTGTTCTACGGATTCCTGGTGCTGACGATAGTGCTTTACATGACGGGACATAAGGTTCCGGGCAATATCCTGATGGTGATCTTCCTGGGAGTTCCGGTGATCTTGTTCGTATTCAAGGAACCGCTGGGAAATCTGGTGACAAAGCAGCATAAGAAGATGGAAGAGGGCAAGGTAATGTTCTTCGTGCAGGCGTTCTTCGAACTGTTCGAGACGATGCTGAGCTATTTCTCCAATACCATTTCTTATGTGCGTATCGGTGCATTTGCCGTCAGCCATGCGGCGATGATGGAGGTTGTGCTGATGTTATCCGGTGCAAGTGCGGGACACACGAACTGGATCGTGTTCGTACTTGGAAATGTGCTGGTGTGCGGACTGGAAGGTCTGGTCGTCGGTATCCAGGTACTGCGTCTGGAATATTATGAGATGTTCAGCAGGTTCTATAAGGGAACCGGACGGGAGTTCAAGCCGTTTCACAGCCAGAGTGACGAAAAGTAAAGGAACGATTTAAGCGATTTTGTGATCCAGAGGATAAATCGCCATGCGTTCGAAAGAAGCTGCCAGTGGCAGGTTCTGTAGAGGAAAAATAATAAGACAGAATTCAGAGATATATTTACAGGAGGACAAAAATATGAGCCTGACAGTTAGATTATTGTTAATTGCAACATTGTTACTTAGCATTGTAATTCCATTCGGATATTTCCTGATCGGACAGAGGACGAAGAAGCGTTATAAAAGAGCCATCGGCACGAATGTATTTTTCTTCTTTAGTACTATCCTGATCGCGGGAATCATGCTCTTTGCGGGAGATCCGGTACAGGCAGCAGAAGCAGCCGGCAATACGGCATCGAACGCAACCGGATTCGGATACCTGGCAGCAGCACTTTCAACCGGTCTTTCCTGCGTCGGTGGTGGTATCGCCGTTGCAAGTGCAGCAAGTGCGGCTCTTGGGGCAATCAGCGAGGATTCCAGTGCACTTGGTAAGTCACTGATCTTCGTAGGTCTTGCAGAAGGTGTGTGTCTGTACGGACTGATCATCTCCTTCATGATCTTAGGTAAATTGTAAGATGAAGATGTATCTGATCAGTGATAATATCGATACTCTGACAGGAATGCGTCTCGCAGGGGTAGACGGAATCGTGGTACATGAAAGAGAAGAACTCCGGTGTGCGATCGAGAATGCCATGGAGGATAAGGATGTAGGTGTGATTCTGCTGACGGAGAAATTCGGAAGAGAATTCCCGGACCTGATAGACGAGATCAAGCTGGAGCGGACGATGCCGCTTCTGATCGAGATTCCTGACAGACACGGGACCGGACGTAAGAAAGATTTTATCACGTCGTATGTAAATGAAGCGATAGGGTTGAAATTATAGACAGGAAGAAGGTGGCACATTTGACAAACGAAGAGAAGATCACGCATATCCGGACGGCGGCGATGGAAGAAGCAAGAGCGGAGGCGAATGCGATCGTAAAGCAGCATGAGGATGCGCTTCGAAGTGTGTTCGAACAGCATCAGATCGAAGCCAGACGGCAGTCGGAGACGAGAGTGCGTGCAGAGAGTGTGACTGCGAAACAGCAGCTGAACATGGCAATGTCAAAGGCGCAGCTTGAATTAAAACGTGAGATGGGAAAGACGCAGACAGAACTTAAGACGGAACTGTTCGAAGAAGTGCAGTTAAAGCTTCTGGCGTTCATGAGAACGGAAGAGTATAAAGAAGTTCTGATCCGTTATATAGAGAAAGCAGCACAGTTTGCATCGGGGATGGCGATGACGATCTATATCAATCCGTCTGATGCAGACAAGAAGACATATCTGGAAGAACGTACGGGAATGACGCTGACGATCAGCAAAGTGGATTTTATCGGCGGGGTGCGTGCGGTTGTGCCTGAGAAGAATGTCCTGGTGGACTATGCATTCAAAGGTGCACTGGAGAATGAATACCAGAAATTCCAGTTCCGGGGAGGTGTAAAGGGTGAGTAGCGGAAAGACAGAAAAGATATATGGCATCAACGGCCCGGTCATTTACCTGAAAGGGAAGACGGATTTTAAGATGTCGGAAATGGTCCATGTGGGAGAAGAAAAGCTGGTTGGCGAAGTCATTTCCCTGGATAAGGACCGGACGACGGTACAGGTGTATGAGGAGACTTCCGGACTGCATCCGGGAGAACTTGTGGAAGGTACGGGAGCGGCAGTGTCGGTTACGCTGGCACCCGGCATCCTGAATAATATCTTTGACGGTATTGAGAGACCGCTGGAGCGGATCGCTGACAAGGGCGGGGCATTTATCACCCGTGGTGTCAGTGTGGACGCACTGGACCGTCAGAAACTCTGGGAGACGCATATCACAGTGGCTGAAGGCGATATGGTACAGGGTGGAACGATCATTGCGGAAGTGCCGGAGACGCGGGCTATCGTGCACAAATGCATGGTTCCGCCGGGAGTAGAAGGGACTGTTGTATCGGTGGTTCCGGATGGTGAATATACGATTGATGAGACGCTGGTTACGATTGAACTGTTCAATGGAGAAAAACGAGAACTTTCGATGACACAGCACTGGCCGATCCGTGTACCGAGACCGGTGAACCGGAGATTCCCGGCAAGTGTGCCGCTGGTAACAGGACAGCGAATTCTGGATACGATGTTCCCGATTGCAAAAGGTGGAACGGCTGCGATCCCGGGAGGATTCGGAACGGGTAAGACGATGACCCAGCATCAGATCGCAAAATGGTCGGATGCGGATATTATCATATATATCGGATGCGGCGAGCGTGGAAATGAGATGACACAGGTTCTGGAAGAGTTTTCGGAGCTGGTCGATCCGAAATCGGGCAATCCATTGATGGACAGAACGACGCTGATCGCCAATACATCGAACATGCCGGTAGCTGCCCGTGAGGCGTCCATTTATACCGGACTGACACTGGCGGAATATTACCGTGACATGGGGTATGATGTGGCGATCATGGCGGATTCGACATCCAGATGGGCAGAGGCACTGCGAGAGCTTTCGGGACGACTGGAAGAGATGCCGGCGGAGGAAGGATTCCCGGCGTATCTGGCATCGAGACTGTCGGCATTCTATGAAAGAGCCGGTATGATGCAGACGTTAAATGGTGCGACAGGATCGGTCTCTATCATCGGAGCGGTATCTCCGCAGGGAGGAGATTTCTCTGAACCGGTTACGCAGAATACGAAGCGTTTCGTGCGCTGTTTCTGGGGACTGGACAAATCACTGGCGTATGCGAGACATTTCCCTGCGATCCACTGGCTGACAAGTTACAGTGAATACCTGAACGACTTAAGCGGCTGGTATTCGGATCATGTATCGCCGAAATTCGTTGATTACCGGAACCGTCTGATGGCGATCCTGAACCAGGAGAGCAGCCTGATGGAGATTGTAAAACTGATCGGCGGGGATGTGCTTCCGGATGACCAGAAGCTGATCCTGGAGATTGCGAAGGTGATTCGTCTGGGATTCCTGCAGCAGAATGCATTTCATAAGGATGATACGTGTGTATCACTTGAGAAGCAGTTCAAGATGATGGATGTTATTCTGTATCTGTATAAGACGAGCCGGAAACTGGTGGCGATGGGGATGCCGATGTCGGTGCTGAAGGCAGAAGGTATATTTGAGAAGGTCATTGCGATCAAGTATGATGTGCCGAATGACAATCTGCAGTTACTGGATCTGTATAAACTGGATATTGATGACTTTTATAACCGCGTCATCGAGAAAAATGCGTAAAGGGAGGGACGTAAGATGGCAATAGAATATCTTGGACTGAGCAGCATTAATGGCCCTCTCGTCGTACTGGAAGGCGTGGAAAATGCATTTTACGATGAGATCGTGGAATTTATTGTAGATCATGATACGAGGAAAATGGGACGTATCGTGGAGCTGGATGAAGATAAGGCCGTGATCCAGGTATTTGAAGGAACGGAAAATATGTCGCTGGATAATACCCACACGAGGCTTACGGGACATCCGATGGAAGTTGCCGTGTCAGAGGAAATGCTGGGCCGTACATTTAACGGGATCGGGGAAGCAATCGATGGACTTGGACCGATCACAGATGCTGAGAAGCGGGATGTAAACGGACTTCCGCTGAATCCGGTCAGACGGGAATACCCGAGAAACTATATCCGTACCGGAATCTCGGCAATTGACGGACTGACGACACTGATCCGCGGGCAGAAGCTTCCGATATTCTCAGGAAACGGACTTCCGCATGATCAGCTTGCGGCACAGATCGTCAAGCAGGCTTCGCTTGGTGACAATTCGGATGAACAGTTCGCAGTTGTATTCGGAGCAATGGGTGTGAAGCACGATGTGGCGGAATTCTTCCGTAAGACATTCGAGGAAAGCGGTGTGGCAGATCATGTGTGTATGTTCTTGAACCTGGCGAATGACCCGGTGGTGGAGCGTCTGATCACGCCGAAGGTAGCACTGACGGTAGCAGAGTATCTGGCATTTGAGAAAAATATGCATATTTTGGTTATCCTGACGGATATGACTTCTTTTGCGGAAGCCATGCGTGAAGTGTCTTCTTCCCGTGGCGAGATTCCGTCAAGAAAAGGATATCCGGGATATTTATACAGTGAACTGGCAACAATCTATGAACGTGCCGGTATTGTGGACGGGGCAAATGGTTCGGTGACGCAGCTTCCGATCCTGACGATGCCGAATGATGATATCACACATCCGATCCCGGACCTTACCGGATATATCACAGAAGGACAGATCGTACTGGACCGTAATCTTCACGGTCAGGCAGTCTATCCGCCGATCAGTATCCTGCCATCGCTTTCGCGTCTGATGAAGGACGGCATCGGAAAAGGATACACGAGAGAAGATCATCAGGATCTTGCAAACCAGTTATTCTCCGCTTATGCGAAGGTCGGAGAGGCGAGAAACCTTGCTTCCGTTATTGGCGAGGATGAATTGTCGCCGATTGACAAGCAGTATCTGAAGTTCGGTGAAGAATTTGAAAAACGTTATATCGGGCAGGGACCGACGGAGAACCGTACGATGATGGAGACTTTGGATCTTGGATGGGAACTGCTTGGACTTCTGCCGAAGGAAGAACTGGACCGTATTGATACGAAGCTGATTGAGAAGTACTGGAAGGATACGCGGGATACGCTGGAGACAGAAGAGTAGGAGGGATGCATATGGATCCGAGAGAATTTCCTACCAAGGGAAATCTGATGCTTGCGAAGAATTCTCTGATGCTTGCGCGTCAGGGGTATGACTTGATGGATAAAAAGCGGAATATTCTTCTGAAAGAGCTGATGGGACTGATCGATGAGGCAAAAGATATTCAGGAAGAGATCGATGCGACATTTACAAAAGCATACGCCTGCCTGCAGCGTGCCAATATCGAACATGGAATCAGCAAAGTTCAGGAGCTGGCATTTACCGTTCCGATTGAAGACTCTCTGAAGATGCAGACCAGGAGTATCATGGGAACCGAGATTCCGCACATTAAGTACGATGCGAAACAGAATGATCTGACGTATTCGTTCAGCACAACGCATGAGTCGGTGGATATCGCAAGAGAAGCCTTCCGGGAAGTGAAAGAGCTTACGATTAAGCTGGCAGAGGTGGAAAACTCGGCGTACCGTCTGGCCGCAAATATCAAGAAGACACAGAAGCGGGCAAATGCGCTTAAGAATATTACGATACCGATGTATACGAATCTGGTGCATACGATCAGTAATGCGCTGGAGGAGAAGGAAAGAGAAGAATTTACACGGTTGAAGGTGATAAAGAGGATGAAAATGTAGAAAAAATGTAAAATAGGCCGGTAGATTTCTGAAAATCTCCCGGCTTATTTTAACGACAAATTTTGCAGAGTAATTCCAGTTATCCCCAACAAAAGAGGAGTTATCCACGGGAAACTGTGGATAACTCCTCTTTTGTCTGATAATTCCGCCGCATTAACCGACATAGAATGACAATGATTATAATGAACGGGATTTTTCTGTACTTACATTGATGCATTCAATTACAGCACCACGCATACCAGCCTTTTCGAGAGCTTCGCAGCCTTCGATGGTTGTTCCGCCCGGTGATGTAACCATGTCTTTTAACTCGCCCGGGTGGATTCCTTTTTCGAGAATCATCTTTGCAGTACCAAGGCAGGTCTGTGCTGCAAGGCGGTATGCCGTTGCACGCGGGAGTCCCTGTTTTACACCGCCGTCAGCCATGGCTTCAATGAACATAGCTACATAAGCAGGACCTCCGCCGCTTAAGCCACAGGCTGCATCTAAGAGGTGCTCCGGAATCATTTCTACCACACCGATCGTGCTGTAGATAGATTTTGCTGCTTCTAATTCGTCCTCTGTCAGATCGTTGTCGGAGCAGAGTGCAAATGCACCTTCGAATACCATTGCAGGGGTGTTAGGAAGAAGTCTTAAAATTCTAGGTGTGCCATCGATCATATTCTGGAGTCTCTCGACAGTGACACCGGCTACGATGGACATCAAAGCTTTTCCATCCAGGGCTTTTTTGCACTGTGACAGAGCTTTAAGGAGTCAGCTTATGAAGCTCCCACGCTTTCTCAATACTTCCCGGTGTTTCCATCAATAATTTCGTACCTTCTGCCATACATCTTGCAACATAGAGCATACCTTTCTGTCCGATAGTCATACCGGCCTGTTTGGCAGCAGCCCAGTGATGAAGCGGGGTGCCTTTACACATCGTAGCGGCACTTAAGGTGATCAGCGGAACCGTGTGGCTGACCTGTGAAGCATCTGTGCCGATATCGATCGGAACCGGCTCATCTTCAAGCGGTTCCAGGCCGGAGAATAGTGTCCCGTCATTGATGAGCCCGGCTTCTTCTGTAATCTGCTTTGCGAAATCCAGTTCTTCCGGTGTATAAGTCGGTGTCGGGACTTGGGTCATGGCATCGTAATATAATTCTGTCAGTACCCGGTTAACTTTCATCTCACTGCAGCTTGCAACCAGTTCGATATCGACGGTGGTGTCTGTCATAAGAGCGGCACCTCTTGCGCAGTTGTCTACACGTTCGCTTGCATCTTCGGTGCGGGAACGTAAGTAGGAGCGGATGAAATAATTTGTCTTCGCGATATCCGGAACAACATTTGCCGGAAGGCCGTTATCAATGTAGGCATAATGCATACGGACATCTCCCGGTACGTGTTCACGGAGATAATTGACGCCTACATTCATGAGTTCGGCGGCATCCAGGGCACTGCGGCCTTTTTCCGGTGCTTTGGCAGCATGGGAACTAAGTCCGTGGAATGTGTAGTTCTTAATGTCCTGTGCCTGCCAGATATCGTTGCTGACACGGTTGCGGTCGAATGGATGCCAGGTAATAGCAACATCGAGGTCATCAAAGACTCCCTGATCGTTCATCACGATCTTGCCGGACATGATCTCTTCGGCCGGGCAGCCGTAGACGCGGATCGTTCCGGCAGCATCGGTTGCTTCCATATCGGCTTTTAATGCGCAGGCCGCTGCGGCAACAGCAGTTCCAAGCAGGTTGTGTCCGCAGGCGTGTCCGACACCTGCCAGAGCATCGTACTCAGCCAGGAATCCAAGGAGTGGTTTTCCACTTCCCCAGACTGCGGTAAATGAGGTGTCGATACCGGCTGTTTTCCATGTTATTTTAAATCCCTGGCTTTCCAGATAATCTGCCAGGCATTTGGAAGAAAGTGTCTCCTGATATGCAAGTTCCGGGTGATGGAAAATGTAATCGGCAGTATGTACAAGTTCTTCCTGATGATCGTCGAGCCAGCTGGCAATAATATTGTCAGGTGTATGTTCGGTTGTTAGTTTATTCAAAATATAGATACCTCCTCATAGAATCGGGTGTTTATCTATCATTTTAGCATAGAAAAACAGGATGTAAATAGAATTCATAGCTTTCTTATATGAAAAGTAAAAAAACAATGTCAATAAGCAGCAAATTCTATTCAACCGGATAAAGACCGTTCAGTACATCCAGATATTCCTGTCCAAATGTATCTACATAATCAGCAAGCGCAAGTTTAACTGCCTCTTCCCCTTTTTCACCAAGATTCAGGATCAGAGCCTGACTGACGGTATATTTTAAATGTGCTGTGTGGAAATTAAAATCTTTCATACAGGAAGTCCCAAGTTTGGCCTTTTTCTCAGCCAGTTCTTTTACCTCTTCCTGCGAGAGCGGGTGTCCCCAGTCGAATTCACAACGCTTGCCGCCCCAGCTCATAGATGTGGCAGTCGGTGTACAGACGAAGTCGGAACGGAAACCCTGGTAAACGGCATTATCTACATTGACGCAATAATATTTCCCATATTCGGTAATGTTATGCTTTTTCCATGCTTCACACCATGCACATTTTGCAATGTAAGTCTGAAGTGTCGGTTCGGTGCGAAGCGTTCCGAAGTCCATTTGTCCGGCGTAATCTGGTTTCCATTCACCGTATGCCTGATTGGTCATGGTAGTCAGTTCATCACCGTGTGCGAGTGCATTTGCCGCCATGCGGGCACCCCGCTCATTTCCATAGGTAGTCATTCCGGCAAGGATTGCGTCTTTTCCGGCTTCACCGCATAATTCAATTGCATGTTTGGCGAGAAATGCGAACATCATGGCGTGATGTTCGATTTTGCAGCTGACAGGACGGACTTTATTTTCATTTTCACTCATATTAAAAACTCCTTTCGACATTTGTAAGTGATAATCTATTTATTACAATACTACATTGTAGTGAAAAAGTCTCAAGAAAAGGCTTGATAAAAAGGAAAAAAGCGGTATGATAGTAAAAAAGAAAAAGCAATTACTTAAAAGTGAGAATAAAGTTGAAAATTAAAGAGGAAAAAAGTATGAGCAGGAAAAAGTTAAAAAATAGAAGACGAAAAGATCGTGCACAGAGAAAGATTCTGATTGCAGCAGTCTGCATAGCAGCAGTGATCATAGGTGTGGGAATCGGCGGGCATGTTATAAAAAAGAATGCCGGTAAAACGATGACAACGGCCGAGACGGAAAGTAAAAAGGCAGTATCAAAGAAAAAAGCAACTGCAAAAAAACTTACGATCAATGAGAATGAAACTGATGCATCCAATAAAGAAAATCAAGGCCAAAAAGATCAGGCAGATGACAGAAGTGAATTTGCAGTTCAACCAGGAAGAAAAGTGGGTACAACAGAACAATCGGATGAAAAAGTTGTCTATCTGACGTTGGATGACGGACCGTCTAAGAATACGCAGGCGGTGCTGGACATTTTGGATAAATACAATGCGAAAGCAACGTTTTTTGTTACAGGAGCCATGCCGGAATATAAAGATATGATCAAAAAGGCTTATGATAAGGGACATACGATCGGAATGCATACATATTCTCATGATTACGCAAAGGTGTATGCATCTGTTGATGCATATTTTCAGGATCTTGACCAGATTGGACAGCTTGTAAAAGAAGAGATCGGCTATGTTCCTTGTTTTATCAGATTTCCGGGAGGATCTTCGAATACCATATCTGCAAGTTACACGAAGGGAATTATGACAACGCTTACGCAGGAGGTTCAGGCAAGAGGATATCAATATTATGACTGGAATGGAAGTTCGGGAGACGGGGCCGTGAGAACAACGGAACAGCTTGTGGATCAGGCAACCAGTTTCCATGACAATAATATCATCCTGCTGTCACATGATTCCGAGACCAAAGATACAACTGTGGAAGCGCTGCCGAAAATTATTGAATATTATCAGTCACAGGGATATGTGTTCAAAGCATTGGATCTTAACAGCTATGTTGCACATCATGGTGTGAATAATTAATTATATATGTAGGGAAATGTGTTGATGGTTGTTGTACTTATGCTGAATAGAATAACGGAAGATCTGGCGGAAAACATGTAAATACAAAGAAGAAAAATGATGTTATCAACCAGAGTGAGACTACAAAGCCAGGTTCTGTCTCGTGAGGAGAACGGGTCTTGCCGGAAATATATTCAGACATTCCAAATGAAAATATTACACTGGAATAAAAAAGCAGGATGTCTAAGATCAGGAAATTCCGGCCGAGAATCCCGGAATATGTGTAAAAAACAGAAACAGTAAAAAACATTCCGAGAAGCACACCCAGATACCGACAGTAAAAGAACGGTAAAACAACCGGATGCAGAGACAGATATTCCCATATGCTTACGAATAAAAAAGGAAAATATAAAAGTTTCAAATGTTCCCACACGGATTCATTAACCGGGCAGAAAAGTGCAACGATTGGAGACTGCCCGGATAAAAAATACAGGAAATGATTCAGTGTTCCGAGAAAGGCAGCGACCAGGACAAAATGCAGAGCTGTGCCTTGAATGCAGGAGATAATCTCTGTACAGACAGTATGAAAGATTTTTTTGAAATTGGTTGTAACATAATGGATAATATGGCTCATAAATTCAACCCCCATATCAATATATGAGAAAAATAAAAAAATATGAAAAAAAGTAAAAAAAGTACTTGCATTTTTAAAAACCTTATTATATAATAAGTCTTGTCGTTACGGAGAACGTAATACAGACAACCAAAGATGCGCGATTAGCTCAGTTGGTAGAGCACCTGACTCTTAATCAGGGTGTCCAGG
>ERZ827490.927-NODE-927-length-41532-cov-3.591894_pt1 | contig 41532 bp, 38 predicted proteins | sample MGYA00519770_ERZ827490 | MGnify/ENA primary metagenome ERZ827490 (study PRJEB31778, sample SAMEA3449324) | human gut metagenome | biome: human gut; feature: human-associated habitat; material: faeces | place: United Kingdom | collected 2010/2012 ...
ATCCCTTTGATGGAGCAGAGCGGCTTAATCATTCCTTTTGGACAGTGGATACTGAGCCATAGTATGGCCCAGTGCCTGGAATGGAGCCGGTCAAAGCCGGATTTCCAGATTAGTGTGAATCTGTCTTATATCCAGCTTACCCAGGGGGATTTTATTTCCTTCCTCAGGACGGTGCTGGAGGAAAACAGCCTGGCGCCGTCCAGACTCATTATGGAACTGACCGAGACATACCTGGCAAAGGCAGAGGAGGACACCCTGCGCCTGATTGCACAGATGAAGGAACTTGGGGTAAAAATTGCCATGGATGATTTCGGGGTGGGGTATTCGTCTTTGTTTTCACTGAAAAGTATCCCCGTGGATGTGGTGAAGATAGACAGGGGATTTGTGAAGGGGATCACCTCAGACCTCTTTAATGCTACCTTTATCCGATCCATCACCGACTTGTGCCATGATGTGGGCAGGAAGGTATGCCTGGAGGGCGTGGAGACGAAAGAGGAGTATGAGGCTGTAAGGGAACTGGGAATGGAATATATACAGGGATATTATTTCGGGCGCCCTATGAGCGCCCGGCAGTTTGAAGACAGATTAAAGGAATAGGCGGACACAGCGCTTGTCCATCTCAATCAGCCCTTCCTCCTTCATTCGTTTCAGCTCCCTTGTCATGGCGCTGCGGTCAATGGAAAGGTAATCGGCCAGGTCAACCATGGTAAAGGGAAGGCTGAAGGAAGAGGCTTTTGCCTGAGCGGCCAGCTGCATGAAGTAACATATGAGCTTTTCGCGGATGGTGCGCTGGGACAGAACCTCCACCCTGCGGCTTAAGTTTAAGGCCCGCTCCGAAATCAGGTCCAGCAGATTTTGGGTCAGCTGGTGATGGTGGGCGCAGGACCTGGTACAGGGAGAACCGATGGTGGCGTAGTGGAGGAAGAGAATGTCACAGGGGCTGTCACAGACAACGCTGATACCGGCATGTTCGCTGCCCTCGTAGGAAAGCAGATGGCCGAAGATGTCCTGGGGACCCAGGCGTTCCAGGATGGTTCTGGCTCCGTTGTATTCATAGCGGACAACGGAGGCAGTGCCTTTGCCGATGATGCCGATTTCATGAAAGCCTTCATCGTAATCGCATATGGTCTCGCCAGCCTTAAACTGTTTTGTTCTTCCGTCCAGGCAGGAGAGCAGTTTTTTATACTCATCAATGGAAATGTCTTTAAATAGATTTTTCTGAAAATATTCTGTCATGTTTCTTTTACCCTGCTATCTTTTATGGTATGATATCTAATATCATAATACTTTTTTGTTGCAATTGCAACACTAAAAAAGGACTGTCTTTTGACAGTTCCCATACAGTGCGGTGTGACATACAGAACCAGAGCCGCGATGTATGATAAGTTTGATGAAGGAGACTGGATGTGGCCTATGATATACGATAATGAAAACCGGGGAAGGGCCTGGGAGCCTGCCCCGCAGATGCAGGCTTCGCAGCACAGCCCGCAGCCTGATTCGCCGCAGGCCCCGCGGCAGGCAGCTGCCATGGAGAGGCGCCAGAGGAAGCAGTTCTCACATGTGGGGCTGGCTGCTGCGGCCTTCATGCTGCTTACCCTGGCAGCCCAGGTAGTGGTCATGGTCCTGGTGGAGCTGCTTAATTCTCTGCTGGGTGATTTTATTGATTTCTATGGATTTTCGGGGCGTATGCTTATGTCGTCCCTGCCCATGTACCTGGTGGCCTTTCCGGCGGTGGCAGGACTGCTCCAGCTTGTGCCAAAGTGCGGGGCGCCCCAGAAGGAGCAGTGGGGATTCTGGAAATTCGCGTCCTTCTTTGTCATTGCAGTGGGAATCGGGCTGGCAGGAAATATTCTGGGCAGGCTGGTAGGGCTTTTACAGCCATCAGGCCCTGATTCCGCTGAATTGGACCAGCTTATCAGAAATTCCAGCCTGTGGGTCAATCTGCTGACAACGGTCATTATGGCCCCTGTGGTGGAGGAGCTTTTTTTCAGGAAGCTGGTCATGGACCGGCTGCTGGGATATGGACAGAAAACGGCAATCATCATATCCGGCATTATGTTCGGCATGGCCCACGGTAATTTTTCCCAGTTCTTTTATGCCTTTGGCATAGGAATTCTCTGGGCCTACGTGTATGCAAAGACAGGGAAGGTGAGATACACCATAGGGTTTCATATGCTGTTCAACCTGTTGGGCGGCGTCATCACCGTGGAACTGTCAAAGGGGGCCCAGGGACTGGCAGAGGGACCGTGGATGATCCGGCAGATTGAATCTATTTTGGGAGTTGACATGGGGTGGCTGGTGACAGCGTTTTCCTCCATCATGATACTGGCATATCTGTTTTTCATGCTGGCCTGTCTCATTGCAGCCATTACTCTTATCATTATGTACCGGCGCCAGATTACCTTTCAGCCGGGACAGTGGCCCCTGAGAAAGGGGAGAGCTTTTCAGACAGCGTTTTTGAATGTGGGGATGATTGTCTATTTTGTCATATGCTGCGGTTTGTTTATATTAAATTGGTGATTTACACGGATGATTTAATGTGATAAAGTATTAGCATGTGACAGTAAAAGATATGTCAGACTTAACATGAACCACAATTTAAAAGCTGTGGTAACTACAATAAAAATACTGGACAAATCAATTTTTTTGTTTTATAGTAATAACCAACGAATGTAAGGGGGCAGGCAAAAATCCAAGCCGAGCCCTTTTTCATAAAATCAGACACCAGGAGGTAATGAAATGGTATCATTGTATGACAGCGGTATTTATCTGGTTAACGGCACTGAAATCGTACCGGAATCAGAGAGCGGAAAGGTAAAGAAACTGACCGGCAGGGATGCTGACCAGGCATCCGCCAGGAAAGGGACCATTGTCTACTCCATTCTGGAGGCCCACAACACATCCGGCGACATGGAACATCTGAAGCTGCGGTTTGACAGCATGGCATCCCATGACATCACCTTCGTGGGTATTGTACAGACAGCCAAGGCTTCGGGAATGGAGACGTTCCCGATTCCTTATGTATTGACAAATTGCCACAATACTCTGTGCGCGGTGGGAGGGACCATCAATGAGGATGACCACATGTTCGGCCTGTCTGCGGCTAAGAAATATGGGGGCATCTATGTTCCTCCGCATATTGCGGTCATTCATCAGTACATGAGGGAGATGATGGCAGGATGCGGCAGAATGATACTTGGTTCCGACAGCCATACCCGTTACGGGGCCCTGGGAACCATGGCCATAGGTGAAGGCGGCGGGGAGCTGGTGAAGCAGCTTCTTAAGGATACATATGATGTGGCATATCCGGGTGTTGTAGCCGTTTATCTGGACGGTGCGCCCCGGCCGGGAACCGGTCCCCAGGATATTGCCCTGGCTATCATCGGAGCCGTGTTTAAGAACGGATATGTAAAGAATAAGGTGATGGAGTTCGTGGGGCCGGGCGTGGCTTCCATGACAACCGATTACCGCAATGGCGTGGACGTCATGACCACAGAGACCACCTGCCTGTCATCTATATGGAAGACGGACAGTGACACCAGGGCTTATCTGGCCAAGCACCACAGGGAGGAAGATTATAAGGAACTGGCTCCCGCGGATGTGGCATACTATGACGGCTGCGTATACGTGGATCTGTCCACGGTAAAGCCCATGATTGCCCTTCCCTTCCATCCCAGCAATACATACGAGATTGACGAGTTTAAGGCCAACCTGGACGATATACTGGGCATGGTGGAAGCAGAGGCTGCCAAGGTATCGGGCGGAAAGGCATCCTTTACCCTGAGGGATAAGATTGAGGGGGGCCAGCTCATGGTTCAGCAGGCAGTTATCGCTGGCTGCGCAGGAGGCACCTATTCAAACGTAATGGAAGCTGCCCGCGTATTAAAGGGAAAGAACTGCGACGAGTTCTCCCTGGCAGTATACCCGTCTTCTCAGCCTGTCTTTGCGGACCTGGTGAAGAAGGGGGCTGTGTCCGACCTGATGGACGCAGGCGCCATTATACGGACTGCGTTCTGCGGCCCCTGCTTCGGCGCAGGCGATACGCCCTGCAACAATGGTCTGAGTATCCGCCATACCACCAGAAATTTCCCCAACAGGGAAGGATCCAAACCAGGCAACGGACAGATGGCCGCGGTTGCCCTGATGGACGCGCGTTCCATTGCAGCCACGGCAGCCAACGGAGGAAGGCTTACCTCCGCATGGGAGCTTGAGGGCTGGGACAATGTGCCTGAGTATGAATTTGACGACATTTCCTATAAGAACCGGGTATACATGGGTTACAACAAAGGCGACGGGGAAAAGGAGCTGGTCTACGGACCGAATATCAAGGACTGGCCGGAGATGAGTCCTCTGGCAGACAATATTCTCCTGAAGGTATGTTCCAAAATCATGGACCCTGTGACCACCACCGATGAGCTGATTCCTTCCGGCGAGACTTCATCTTACCGGTCCAATCCCCTGGGACTGGCAGAATTCACTTTGTCCAGAAGGGACCCGGAGTATGTGGGAAGGGCCAAGGAAGTGGATAAGCTGGAAAAAGCCAGAACAAAGGAGGGCGCGGCCAAGGAAGTGGAGCTGGAGCCTGTTTTGGAGAAGCTCTTTGACGCCATCCGCGGCATTGAAGGCAATGAGAATGTGACGGTTCAGGACACGGAAGTGGGCAGCATGATTTATGCTGTAAAACCTGGCGACGGATCTGCCAGGGAACAGGCAGCCAGCTGCCAGAGAGTCATTGGAGGCCTGGCCAATATCTGTAAGGAATACGCCACCAAGCGTTACCGCTCCAATGTGATGAACTGGGGCATGGTTCCCTTCCAGATGGAGGAGGATCCCTGCTTCGAGGTGGGAGATTATATTTATGTTCCGGGCGTAAGGAAAGCCCTGGACGGGGATTTAAAGGATATTAAGGCTTATGTGCTGGGAAAAGAGGGCAGCAGCATAAGAACCCTGGATTTGTATATTGCGGATATGACGGCAGAGGAGCGGGAAATCGTAAAGGCCGGCTGTCTGATTAACTATAACAGGGGCAGACACTGATGGGGGTATTTGAGAAAGGAGCATGGGTACATGGTTAAGGAGAGTTTTCTTGCACAGTTTTATGGGAAGTCGCAGAATTACACGGATATTCCTAATAAATGGTATAAAGAGTACAATGTAAAGAAGGGCCTCAGGAATGAGGACGGAACCGGTGTGCGGATAGGCCTTACCAGGGTGGCCGACGTAGTGGGATATGAGGAGACAGACGGAGGAATCAAGGCCATTCCCGGACGGCTTCTCTACCGGGGCGTGGATGTACTGGACCTGGTAAAGGGGAAGAAGGAGAGCCATTTCGGGTATGAGGAAACCTGTTTCCTTTTGCTGTTCGGATATCTGCCGAAGAAAGCTGAACTGGAAAAGTTCTGTAATGTGGTGAGGCACTGCTACACCATTCCGGATGAGTTCGTGGAAATGAACCTGCTGCGCCTTCCCGGTAAGAATCTGATGAATAAGCTTCAGGACGCGGTCCTTACCCTGTATAATTACGATGACGATCCGGACAATATTGATGTATACCAGACCCTGGTCAAGGGTGTTAACCTGTTGGCAAAGCTGCCCTCCATTGCCTGCTACGCTTATCAGAGCAAGGTGCATTATTATGACAGGGAAAGCCTGTTCATCCATTATGCAAATCCGGAATATTCCATTGCCGAGAATTTCCTAAGCCTACTGAGAAAGGACCAGAAATTCACCTCCAAGGAAGCGAATCTGCTGGATACCATACTGATGCTTCATGCGGATCACGGCGGCGGCAACAACTCCACCTTTACCAATGTTGTGATTGCATCCACGGGCACAGACATCTATTCCACGGTATGCGGCGGTATCGGCTCCCTTAAGGGACCGCGCCACGGCGGCGCCAATATCAAGGTGGCAGAGATGATGGATGCGGTGCTGGCTGAAACCGGCGGCTATGATGCAGACGATAAGAAGATCCGTCAGGCAGTGGAGAAGCTGATGGCAGGAGAACTCTATGACCGTTCCGGCCTTGTATACGGTTTCGGCCATGCTGTCTACACGGTGTCCGATCCCCGTGCAGAGGTCTTAAGGGCCTGCTGCATGGAGGTGGCCAAGGAACAGAAGCATACCAGGGAGCTGGACTTCTATATGCGCTTTGAGCGTATTGCCAAGGAAGTAATGGAGGAAATCAAGGGCAAGGCCCTTCCCACCAATGTGGATTTCTACAGCGGGTTTGCATACGGTATGCTGCGGATTCCAAGGGATTTATACACACCTCTGTTTGTGTGCAGCCGCGTTGTGGGCTGGGTGGCCCATAATATTGAGAATAAGCTGTATGACGGCCGTATTATGCGTCCGGCCACCAAGTACGTAGGCGACAGCATGGATTATGTGCCTATGTCCGAGAGATAGGATGCCCGGTACTGCCATTCCGGTTTCCTGATATATGTGAATATGTGAAAAGACCTGATGCCCCATCTATGGCGTGCGTCAGGTCTTTTTGTATTGAGAGGGAAAGTACCGCGGCAAATGCCCGGTTTTAAAAATCTTACATGAAATCAAAGAGACTCAGCTGCTTCATCCCGCTGCCGGGAGTCCGGGCCTTTTCCCGGCGGCAGGCATCTTTGGGAAGCTCCTCTAAGAATGGGGAAGGTTCCTCTGAGGTGGTGAGAATTAATTCGTCCCTGGCCCTTGTCATACCCACATACATAAGGCGGCGTTCCTCCTCCGGATTCACAGCTCCCTTTCCTGTTTTAAGGGGGAGGATTCCCTGTCTTAAGCCATAGAGAATGACCACGGGAAATTCCAGGCCCTTGGAAGCATGCAGGGTCATAAGCGTCACTGCATCGGAGGGGCGGGAATCCTGACCGCTTCGTTTCAGATCGTGGGCCTGTCCAAAGGCCAGTGTGCTCAGCATATCCTCCATGGTTTTGTGGAAATAGGACATGCAGACAAAGGTGTCCATGGACTTGTCTGACCCCAGCCCCAGGCATGAAATCCAGTCCGCCAGAAGTTTCCAGGGCCTGTCTCTTTTTAGTCTTGGCAGGAAGCGCTCTGCCAGGCTGCTGTAATCTGCGGAAGGGGAAATGCGTTTTCTGCAGAGTTTCGTGGTATCTTCATCTAACCCCGAAGATTTAAGCAGGGCCCCGAAAAAGGAGATGGTGCCCTGGACAGCCGGATGGTCCAGATAATCCTCCCTTCCCGCTACCACATAAGGGATTCCCTCTTTTTGCAGGCATTGTTCCAGCAGGCGGGCCTGGTGATTGGTGCGGTAGAGGACGGCGATATCGGCAAAGCTTCTGGCAGTATCCAGCAGGCCGGGGGTCTGGCTGTGGGCATCCAGCATGTCGATTCCGCCCACCATGCGGTTGATTTCTTTGGCAATGAAGATGGACTCCGACAGGCTGGTCTGTGCTGTCACCAGACGCACCGGACCGCCGTGGGGACGGGCGGCTGAGAGTCTGCGCTCACCGCCCGGATTGCGGGAGATGAGAGGAAGGGAGGCGGAGAGTATCTCCGGGGTGGAGCGGTAGCCGGTGGTAAGCCGTATGGTGCTGGTTCCCGGAAAATCCTGTTCCAGCAGGTCGAAGCAGCGGCTGTCATAACCCCGGAAGCCGTAGATGGACTGGTCCGGGTCACCGATGACAAAGAGTTCCCGCCCGCCTTTATTCCATGCCTTGATGAGCCGGTACTGGACCGGGCTGATATCCTGGAATTCATCCACCAGCAGATAAGAAAAATGCTGCTTCCTGTATTCTGCTTTCTGTTCCTGTTCAAGAAGGCGCAGCATGTTGAGAAGCAGGTCGTCGAAGTCCATAAGCTTCCTGCACTCCAGCGCCTGCTGGTACCGGTCTGCCCCTTCCTGCGTCAGGATAAAGCCGGTTTCCGCGGCGGAATCATCGGCCATATAGGCGGCAAAGCCCTGCGCGGAGGACAGCCCTGCCTTATGCAGAGAGATGGCGGTGAGAAACTGCCTGACGGTGCAGGCGAGTTCCAGGGCTTCTATGGTTTCTCCGGCGCATTCTTCCGCCTGTCCCTGGTCTGCCAGGGACAGCTCTGTTCCGGACCGGGCTAACAGCCGGTAGCAGAGGGAATGGAAGGTTCCGACCTGCATCTGGTTCAGGCTGCGCCTGCCTGGCAGTGCCTGGCGGATTCTCTGTGTCAGCTCGTCCGCTGCCTTGTTTGTAAAGGTGACGGCCGTAATCTCAGAAGGTTTTACGCCCCGCTCACCCATAAGGTGTTCGATGCGCGACACCAGAGTCTTTGTTTTGCCTGTACCCGGACCGGCTATGACGGCTGTTACCGGGAATACGGATTCCACGGCCTGCTGCTGGTCCCGGTTCAGGGCAGAGGAGGGATTGGAAACAGTCAGGATATTTGATACGGCTGTTTCATAGGAAGCTTCACGGGAAGCCGTTGAGCCGTGGGAAACGCCGGCTTTGCCGGACAATGCAGTATTTGCCGAAGGAACCGCATCTGCTGCCAGCTCCGCATCCCCCGTCACCCCCGGGGCTCCCGGGCTCCCAGGTCCCATCGTTTCGCTCAGGTCCGCGTTCGCTGTCTCAAAGGTCATGCACAGCTGTCCCTCCACATTGTCAAGCTCGGCTGACTGGAACAGCCGCATGGTCCCGTACTCGCCGTCATAGCCGGGCCGCCACTGGACCTTGCCGTCTCTCAGATGGCGTATGCCCTCTGCTGTCAGGGATCCGGCCGCATGGCTGATATCCTCCAGCGGGGCCTGGCGAAGAATATAAAATTCATTGCCCAGTTCCTCCAGCAGGTGCTCGTACTGCCTGGAAACCTTTACGCTGGATGGGGAGGAACCTACTGAGGAGGCAATGACCTCGCCCAGGGGCACCAGGTTTTCAAAGGGACGTCCCTGGGGCAGCAGGAAGTCCTCGTCCCGGTCAGCCAGCTGTTCAATCCGGTGAAGTACGCCTGTGGTCAGTTTTCTGCCGCAGACAGGACATATGCCGTTGTATTTCCTGGCCTGGGAGGGACTGAGGCAGAGATGGCATTTCCGGTGGCCGTCAAAATGATATTTGCCCTCCTCAGGAAAGAATTCAATGGTGCCTTTAAGGCCCTCGCCCCTCTGTATGGCGCCGTAGAGCCCCGCATAGGACATGGGAATGTCAAACAGGCTGGCCTCCCTGCCCAGCTTGGCGGGAGAGTGGGCGTCAGAGTTGGAGATGAGCTGAAAGGAGTCAAGGGCCGACAGCCTCCCGTTCATGGCGGGATCAGAGGACAGTCCTGTCTCCAGGGCATGAATCTGGGGAGTCAGCTCCTCATAGCACTCTTCAATGGTATCAAAACCGGAAAATGCCCCGAACAGTGAAAAATGCGGGGTCCAGATGTGGGCCGGAACATAGATGGCATCCGGGCATGCCTCCAGTGTTATGGCCAAAAGATCGTGACAGTCCAATCCCAGGATGGGGCGTCCGTCCGAATGTATGTTGCCGATGGCTTCCAGCCGCCTGGAAAGCACTTCGGCTGCTTCCAGGCTGGGCAGGAGGATAAGGCTGTGTACCTTGCGCACACGGCCGTTTTTCTTGTAAATGGAGCTGATTTCTCCGCTGATAACAAAACGGGTCCTGCTCTGGCCAAGTATGGACGGGCGCTGTAAGGAATATTCCTTTTTAAGCATGTAAAGACCCGGCTCGGCGGGCTCCAGCTTTTCAGCCAGCTCCGCCCTCCAGGCCGGATGAGTGAAGTCACCCGTACCTACAATGTTAATTCCTTTTTTCCCCGCCCATAAGTCCAGGTGCTCCGGCGTAAGCTCCTTGCTGGTGGCCCTGGAGTAGCGGGAATGGATATGTAAATCACCAATGTACATTGCGATGCACCTGCTTTCCTTTGATAGTATTTATTATAAAGGATTCATCCCAAAAAGAAAGCGGTTTTTTCTGCCAGCATCAGCCGGTCAGTCCCTCCACTGCATCCACGGGCAGGGAAATTGCCACTGCGTGTTCTCCGGTCTCCTTCATTACGGTCTCGCATATGGACTTCAGGATGGGAGCCCTTAAGCTGGTGGGGGTCAGAATCAGCAGTATGGCTTTTTCCTGGGAAAGGGTCATGCCGAACAGCTTTTTGCCGGCATCGCTGCCTATTTCCCTGGCTTTTATCAGGGTGCCGCCCTGACAGCCGGCCTTTCTGGCGGCCTCCATAACAGGCGCGGACAGGTCGGTGTGGATGACGGAAGCAATTAATTCATAGGAATGGGAATTTGTCATGGGAATATCCTCCTTGTGTTCTGCTGGGCGGCTGTTTGGCCCGGTTTGGTCTTCGTGCCGGCTTAAAATGTCCATGGCAGCGAAACTAATGCCTGTGAGGGAAAGGGTGAAAGCAATGCCGTGTCCGGGCTTGCAAAATTCCATTTCCCTGCCAAGGGCACGGAGCAGACGGTCGGCGCCGGTCTTGGATGAAAGTCCCAGAACCAGGTCCTTTTCAGGCTCATCCAGTCCCAGACAGTCCATGACTGCCGAGCTGGCTGTGCCGTGTCCCCTGACAGCCAGCAGTATTTCATGGTTGTATGTATGGAATATGGCAGCTGCCCTGTTCCCGGCCCCGCGGTTTACGATGGCGGCTGCCAGCTTTATACTTTTATGGCTCATAAGGTTCCTCCTCTAAATTGATGAATTCCTGTTCCATATCCACCACAGGATGTCTGGAAACAGCTTTCTCCCTGCGGGTTTTAAGCTCAAAGGACAGTCCGATGAGCTGGATGATAATGAGAGGGGTCATGGCTACCATGGCCACGATGCCAAAGGCGTCAGTCAGAATATTGCCTCCCAGGGCTTCGCAGGCCCCCATGCACAGCGGAAGGAGAAAGGTGGCTGTCATGGGACCGGAGGCAACGCCTCCTGAGTCAAAGGCAATGGAGGTAAAGACCGGGGGCACCACAAAGGAGAGACCCAGGGCAAGGGCGTAACCCGGCAGCAGGAAGGCCATGAGCGGCAGTCCCGTGATGACCCGGAATAAGGAGAATCCCAGCGACAGGGCCATGCCGATGGAAAGTCCGGTCATCATGGTCTTTTCAGATATGCTTCCGCCGGTCACATCCGCTACCTGCTTGTTCAGCACCTGTACGGCAGGCTCTGCCTTGACGATGTAATAACCGATGAGCATGGCCACTGGCACCAGAATCCAGCGATAGGGCAGGGAGGCCATCTGTTTTCCCAGATAGCTTCCGGCTGGCATAAAGCCCACATTTACGCCTGTAAGAAACAGCGTCAGCCCGATGTAGGAATACAGCATTCCCACCAGGATTTTCACCACCTGGCGTTTGCGCATCTTCAGGAAGAATATCTGGAAGAGCAGGAAAAAAGCCAGGATGGGAAACAGGGCCGTGAATACTTCCGCCGCGTAGTGGGGAAGTTCGCTCTGGAAGGCCAGCCAAAGGTCCTGGGAATTGCTGATGGATGGAATGGTCATGGGCTCATAGGCGCCGGAAGATGACTGGAACAAAAGTCCGAGTATCATGACAGAGAGAATGGGGCCAATGGAACAAAGGGATACCAGTCCAAAGCTGTCGCTGTCCGCGTTTTTCCCCTGGCCGATGGAAGACAGTCCCACGCCCAGGGCCATGATAAAGGGAACTGTAACAGGACCTGTTGTCACACCGCCGGAATCAAAGGCTACAGCCAGAAAATCACCTGGAATATAGAAGGCCAGGATGAAGAGAATGATGTAGCAGACCAGAAGAATGTGGGAAAGGCTCCAGCCGAAGAGGGAGCGAAGAAATGCAAGTGCCAGGAAGAAACCGACTCCTGCAGCTACTGCCAGGATGAGCACCATGTCCGGCACTGCCGGTGTCTGTCTGGCCAGGACCTGCAGGTCCGGTTCGGCCACTGTGACCATGGCGCCTATGATGACACATGCAATGACGATGACCGGAAGCTTTTTTGCCTTGGCCAGCTGCGCACCTACCTTTTCTCCAATGGGCATCATAGCCATATCCACTCCCAGGGTGAAGAATCCCATTCCTATAATAAGGAAGGCGGCCCCTGCCAGAAACAGCATCAGCGGGTCCAGGGGAATGGGAGTGATGGTGATCCCAAGGATTAATACAATGCAGGTAACGGGCAGCACAGATGATAAGGATTCTGTGATTTTTTCTTTTAGCTTCTGATTCAATAAATTACCTCCTGTTGTCCGTTATTTATGTTAACATATATATTTTAGCTTAACATAAGGACAAACGGAAAGGCAAGAGAAGGGGCCGTTAGAATTATGTTAAGAAACTCATTGAATCCGGGACAGCGCAGTAGTATAATAGATCCGCTGCGGGCATACACAGCAGCGGAGAATGGAAATAAATGGGGAGAATGGAAGTATGACATTGTATGACAGAAATGGGACGCCGGCAGCGTATATTGACAGTGACGGGGAACATATCTACCTGTTTGACGGAAAGCCGGCAGCGTATCTGAATGAGGATGCGGTATACGGTTTTGGGGGTACCCAGTATGGATGGTTTGAGAAGGGGTGGATCAGGGACCTGGATGGATACTGCGTCATGTTTACGGAAGAGGCCAGGACCCAGGGACCGGCAAAGCCTTCACGCCATGAGACGCCGGCCAAATGGGCCAGGGCAGCCAGACCGGTGAGACGGTCCAGGGAGACAAAACGCTCCAAGACAGCCTATAAGGCGGCCTGGTCAGAGATCGCGGCAGGGGATTTTTTGTCTGGTAACAGTTGACACTGTTTGGGAAATATGTTAAATTAAGAATCAGTGCAAATACGCAGATAGGGAAGAGTAGATAACCGGATGGATGCAGAGAGCCGGCGGCTGGTGAAAGCCGGTGACGGATGGTTGTTGAACTGGCCCTGGAGTAGCCTGCCCCAACGAGGAAGGGCCGCCGGAAACGGGGGACCGGGAACCAGTAGGACAGGACGGAGACCTTACCGTTATAAGAGGATTAAGTGCATGCGTCAGACAGCATGAACCAGAGTGGTACCGCGCGGGGATTTTTAAGCCTTGCGTCTCTAGCAATAGAGGCGCAGGCTTTTTTGTTTCACAGAAAACTGCGCGCAGCAGGTATGCTGTCTGGATAAAGGGGAATCATCCCCTTAGATAACCAATGGAGGAATGAGATTATGGCAACACAGTACAACCACAGCGCCATTGAGAAAAAGTGGCGTGAGAACTGGGAAGAGAAGCCCATCAATGTGAACGATGGCAGGAAGGAAAAGTATTACTGTCTGGATATGTTCCCATACCCCTCAGGCAGCGGCCTTCACGTAGGACACTGGAGAGGATATGTGATTTCAGATGTCTGGAGCAGGTATCAGCTGTTAAAGGGCAAGTATGTCATTCATCCCATGGGATGGGATGCCTTCGGTCTTCCGGCTGAGAACTACGCTATCAAGATGGGCGTGCACCCGGCTAAGTCCACAGAGGCGAACATCAGGAATATCAAGCGCCAGATCAAACAGATTGCGGCAATTTATGACTGGGATATGGAAGTAAACACCACGGACCCGGACTTTTATAAATGGACCCAGTGGATCTTTGTCCAGATGTTTAAGAAGGGCCTGGCTTATGAGAAGGAATTCCCCATTAACTGGTGTCCTTCCTGTAAGACCGGACTGGCAAACGAGGAAGTGGTCAACGGATGCTGCGAGCGCTGCGGCACCACAGTTACCAAGAAGAATCTGCGCCAGTGGATGCTTAAAATTACTGCTTACGCAGAGCGTCTGTTAAATGACCTGGATAAGCTGGACTGGCCTGAGAAGGTTAAGAAGATGCAGACTGACTGGATCGGCAAGTCATACGGCGCAGAGGTGGATTTCCCCATTGACGGGCGGGAAGAGAAGATTACCGTGTACACCACCAGGCCGGACACCCTTTACGGAGCCACCTTCATGGTGCTGGCGCCGGAGCATGCCCTGGCCAAGAGCCTGGCCACCGATGAGACAAGGGATGCCGTTGAAAAATATATATTCGATTCTTCCATGCGTTCCAATGTGGACCGTATGCAGGCCAAGGAAAAGACCGGTGTGTTTACCGGAAGCTATGCAGTTAATCCGTTAAACGGTGCAAAGACGCCTATCTGGCTGTCTGATTACGTACTGGCTGATTACGGTACCGGCGCCATCATGTGCGTGCCTGCCCATGACGACAGGGACTTTGAGTTTGCCAGGAAGTTCGGCCTGCCCATTGTACAGGTAATCGCAAAGGACGGCAAGGAAATTGAGAACATGACCGAGGCGTATACCGAGGCCAACGGCATCATGATTAATTCCGGTGATTGGAACGGCCTGGAGTCCGCTGTCCTTAAAAAGGAAGCGCCTCACATGATAGAGGAAAAGGGCTTTGGCCATAAGACGGTCAACTACAAGCTGAGAGACTGGGTATTCTCACGCCAGCGTTACTGGGGCGAGCCTATCCCCATCATCCATTGTCCCAAGTGCGGCTGTGTGCCTGTGCCTGAGGACCAGCTGCCCTTAAAGCTTCCTGAGGTGGAGAGCTACCAGCCCACAGGAACCGGCGAGTCACCTCTGGCTGCCATTGACGAATGGGTCAACACCACCTGCCCTGTCTGCGGCGCTCCTGCCAAGAGAGAGACAAACACCATGCCCCAGTGGGCCGGTTCCTCCTGGTACTTCCTGCGCTATGTGGACAGCCACAACAAGGAAGAGCTGGTATCCAGGGAAAAGGCGGACAAGTATCTTCCGGTAGATATGTATATCGGCGGCGTGGAACACGCGGTGCTCCATCTGCTGTACTCACGTTTCTACACCAAGTTCCTGTGTGATATCGGCGCTATTGATTTTGATGAGCCTTTCAAGAAGCTGTTCAACCAGGGTATGATTACCGGAAAGAACGGCATTAAGATGAGCAAATCCAAGGGCAATGTGGTTTCTCCCGATGATTTGGTGAGGGATTACGGTTGCGACTCCTTAAGGCTTTACGAGCTGTTCGTGGGACCGCCGGAGCTGGACGCAGAGTGGGATGACCGGGGCATTGAGGGCGTATCGCGTTTCCTGAACCGTTTCTGGAACCTGGTGATGGACAACAAGGATAAGGATGTGAAGGCGTCCAAAGAAATGATAAAGCTGCGCCATAAGCTGGTATATGACATTGAATACCGCTTTAACCAGTTCAGCCTCAATACTGTTATTTCCGGTTTCATGGAGTACAACAATAAGCTGATTGAGCTGGCCAGGAAGGAAGGCGGAATCGACAGGGAGACCCTTAAGACCTTCGTGATTCTTCTGGCACCCTTTGCTCCCCATATCGGAGAGGAGCTGTGGCAGCAGTTAGGCGGTGACGACAGCGTGTTCCATGCACAGTGGCCGGAATGCGATGAGGAGGCCATGAAGGACGATGAGATCGAGGTGGCTGTCCAGATTAACGGAAAGACACGGGCCGTTATCAGCATCAGCGCAGACAGCTCCAAGGAAGATGCCATTGCCGCGGGACGGGAAGCTGTGAAGGAAAAGCTGACAGGCAATGTGGTAAAGGAGATCTACGTGCCTGGAAAGATTGTCAATATTGTAAGAAAATAAATCAGATTCCCGCATATAAGCGGGAAGACAAAATGCCTGCGCAGCCTGCAGCACATGGGCTGGGCAGGCATTTTTGCGCTGGGCTTTGGAGCCGTGTCCATACCGGGAAATGTAAGAAAAAAGAAATAACATTTCCTGCTATAGCAGGTTATAATAGGAAATGGACAAAACAGGATATGGAGGTGACGGCCATGAGACATGAAAGAAGAACGATGGAAATGAATGGGAAGTGTCATAAAATAGGCAGGGCAGCGGCAGCGTTTGTTCTGTCAGGAGCCATAATGGCAGCGGGCGGTATTACGGCCATGGCTGCCGGCAGTGCAGGCGCGGGGACAGCTGCAGGGACAGCCGTGAATCCGGCAGAACAGGGGCCGGGGGTACCTGCTGCTTCAAAAGCAGAGCCTGAGGAAAAGAAGGCTGCAGTGGAGAATGGGGTCATACAGCCCCAGAATCTGGAAGGAGCAAAGGATGCGGACCAGCTGGTGGTGGTAGTGGGAACCGGCGGCTGTAGCGCAGATGTATATTATTATAAGAAGTCAGGTGAAGCCTGGGAGATGGTCTGGAAGGAAGCAGGCATCGTAGGAAGGAACGGAATTACGGACCAGAAGACAGAGGGGGACGGCAGCACGCCCTCCGGTACATATGGATTTACCATGGCTTTTGGGCTCAGGGAAAATCCGGGCAGCGTCCTGCCATACCATAAGATCACAAAAGGTGACTACTGGGTGGATGATTCAGCCAGTCCCTATTATAACAAGCTGGTCAATACATCGCAGGTTGCAAAGACCTGGAACTCCGCAGAGAATATGGCGGCAGCGTCCCCGTACTACAATTACGCCCTGGCATTGAATTACAATGAAGCATGCGAGCCCGGGAAGGGCTCTGCCATCTTTCTTCACTGCTTTACCGCTGCCAGGGATAACGGATCCGCGGGCTGTATCCGCCTGCCCCAGGAACGGGCCAAGGAGCTGGTGCAGTCAGCCACAGAGCACACTAAGATTGTGATTGCGCCGGATTTGGAGCGGTTAAACTAATTCCATAAAATAATTCTATTAAAACAATTCCATAAGGCAGAGGCAGGGGCGCTATCAGCGCGGCCCTGCCATTTTTTTTGAAAGCATTTTTAATAAATCAATTTTCTTTTTCTCTGAGGGAGGCATCCTGGAACTGAGGATGTTGACCAGAAGGTCTGTCTCCCTGTCGTTAAACTGTACACCCTTTTGCCGGGCTTCCATGTTGATGGCCATGAATGCCTCCATCATGTTGTTTTTGTCTGAATGTTCAATCCGCTCCGCAAATTCAGTGAGCATGGCCAGTTTATCTTTGTTCATGGCCTTGAGCCTGGGGTCTTGTTTCCAGCTGTTATCCATAATTATGTAGTCCTTTCTGTGATGTGATTCCGTGACTGGCCGTATCAGGCCATAGCCTGCATGGCAGTGAATATCATTTCCATGGTCTCAAAACGCGATTGCTGCTCCGGTGTCAGGAACCTGCGCAGCTGGTCCATGGGAGTCTGGCCTTCCATCAGGGTTTCGGCCATGTCAATCATATCCTGCTCCATGGGATTCCCATATGGACGAATGGCCTTTAACAAATCGCGCATGGAGCCGTTTCCCTGGGGACGTTCCAGGGAGCAGATGCCCATGGATGCCACCTCTTCAGTCTCAAATAGCTCCACTGTCTTTCGCAGTTCCTGGACCTTGACAAACAGGGAGATGGCCTTTTGTTCGGGAACGCCCAGGTAGGGCAGGGAGGCCTTAATCATCTGCAGATGGTGGTCGCCTATGAGATAGTCCAGGTCGGTTAGTTTATAGTCATCAGATGGATTCATGTATTTCCACCAGCCTTTTCTTTCTTTGCTTCCAATTTATGCGGGAGGAGCCTGTTACATGCCACTTATTTTCCGGCACAATGAGCCAAAGCCTGGACACTGCATATATTATAAGTATGGAAGGAGAGTGAAATCCATGTACAGCCGTTTGATTATAGATGGAAATGCAGTATATGAAATAGATGAGGAATGCTTAAAGCAGAGACAGGGAAGAAAGGGGTATGGAGGTAAGAACCGGGGGACGAAAAGTGCTTTTTCATCCGGAGAGACAGGTGAGGCCGGCAAATAAGCCCGGCTTCCCTGCAAGAAAAAACAGGGAGTGATGAAGCACTCCCTGTTCCTTTGATTCTTTGGTGAAGGATTTCTTAGAGGTGGGAATTAGCAGCAGAAGCCACCGCCACCGCCGCCACAGCAGCACAGGATTAAGATGAGCCAAATCATATCTCCGCATCCGCCTCCACAGCTGCACCCACAGCCACAACCGCCACCGCAGTCGCTATATCCGAAGCCACCGCCGCCTCCACAGCAGCACAGAATCAGGATAAGCCAGATGATATTACATCCGCATCCGCTGCCTCCTGTTCCACATCCGCATCCACAGTCACAACCGCAGTTTGTTGCTGCTACATCACTCATGTTAATTCCTCCATATAAAGTTTAATTACACTGTATCATATGAAGCCCTGCTTGCTCATGTTTCCACAATTTGATAAAATTTAGAAAATTTTTGTTGGTACAAGGCTGGGTTATATAGTATAATGTCGGCAGACACGATACTGCGCGGAACGTTTTCTGATAATAGAAGGAAGAATACGCTCCGGCAGATGAAAAAGAAAAGAGGCTTTAAGAATGGACAAAAGCAGATTATATTACCAGATCCCTTATGTAAAATCGTTCATGTGCACAGTGGAGCACTGTGAGGAGAGCGGGAAAGGAACCTGGCTGGTGACTCTGAACCAGACCGGTTTTTATCCTGAAGGAGGGGGACAGCCCTATGATACAGGAACCTTAAACGGGATTTCCGTGGTATCCGTCCATGAGAAGGGGGAACAGGTAATCCATGAACTGGCGCAGCCCATAGAGGAGGGGACCCTGGCGGAGGGAATCATAGACTGGCAGAGGCGGTATGACAACATGCAGCTGCACACCGGGGAGCATATACTGTCCGGTCTGGTGCACAAACACTTTGGATATGATAACGTGGGCTTTCACATGGGGGCTGAGGAAGTGACGGTGGACTTTAACGGCATCATTGAGCCGGAGGATCTGGATTGGCTGGAGGATGAGGCCAATCAGCTGGTCTATGCCAATGTCCCTGTAAAGGTGCTCTATCCCTCTGAGGATGAACTCAAGACCATGGAGTACAGAAGCAAGAAAGAACTGTCCGGTTTGGTGCGCATTGTGGAGGTGCCTGGCGCAGATGTATGTGCATGCTGCGGCACACATGTAGAAAACACCGGAGAAGTGGGCATCATTAAGATAAGAAGCATGATTCATTACAAGGGCGGCGTTCGACTGTCCATGCTGTGCGGACGCAGGGCTCTCCTGGATTACAGGGACAGGCTGAAGGATGAAGCCAGGATATCCAACCTGCTGTCAGCCAAGCTCGTCCAGGTGCCGGATGCAGTGGAAAAGCTTAAAAGTGACAGCCAGGACAAGGATTACCTGATTGGGAAGCTGGGCAGCAGCCTGCTGGCCCTGAAGGCGGGACAGTTCCCGGAGAGCACAGAGCCCCTCATTGTATTTGAGGAGGATTTAACTCCGATTCAGGTCCGCCAGTATGCGACCCTTCTCTATGAACAGAACAAGGCCGGGGTGGCTGCTGTGTGTTCCGGGAATGACAGGGACAGCGAATATCACTATGCTCTTGGCAGCAGCCGGATGGACATGCGCGCGCTCAGCAAAGCCATGAACAGCCGTCTGAGCGGAAGGGGCGGAGGCAGCAGCCTCATGGCCCAGGGCACCTTCCGGGCAGCGCGGGAAGCCATTGAGGCAGCGTTCCTGGAAGAGACAGAACTATAAAGGATGGTACGATGGAATTAAACAGCGATACAATGAAAAAAATCAGAGGACTTATCGTTTTTACCGTGGTAATTGTGGTTGCAGGAATCAATTACAGACGTCTGGTGGATGTGGCGGCCGGATTGATGCATATTGTCTGGCCCTTTATTCTGGGGGCAGCCATAGCGTTCATACTGAACGTGCCCATGCGCAATATCGAGAGGCATTTGACCGTGTTTGGGCAGGGCAGCAGGCTGAGACGGCCTGTCAGCCTGGTGGTGACCATCCTCCTGGTTACAGGCGGTCTGTTTCTGGTCATCTTTGTGGTGGCGCCTCAGCTGGTAAAGACCTTTATGAATCTTCAAAGCAGTATCCCGGTATTCTTTGCAGGGGTGCGCGATGAGGCGGAGCGTATATTTGCCAGTAATCCCCAGATATTGGAATATATGAACCAGATGGAAGTGAACTGGCAGGAAGTGTTCCAGAACATGGTTGCGTTTTTAAAGAGCGGAGCAGGAACTATGCTTAACACCACTTTCTCGGCAGCTGTCTCCATTGTCAGCGGCGTATCCTCATTCCTCATTGGATTTATCTTTGCCATCTATATACTTTTGCAGAAAGAGACACTGGGACGGCAGATAAAGAAGGTGCTGGAGGCATTTTTGCCGGAACCGGCGGTAGGGCGGATCCTGGATATCACAGCCCTTACAGAGCGTACCTTCTCCCATTTTCTCACAGGACAGTGCGCGGAGGCCGTGATTCTGGGAACCATGTTTTTTGTGGTACTGACCGTTATACGCCTGCCCTATGCACTGCTGATTGGGGTGCTGATTGCATTTACAGCCCTGATTCCTATTTTCGGAGCGTTTGTGGGACTGGCAGTGGGCGTGTTTTTGATGCTCATGGTAAATCCCATGGATGCCCTGATTTTTACGATTACCTTCTTTGTGCTGCAGCAGATAGAGGGAAACCTCATATATCCTTATGTGGTGGGAAATTCGGTGGGGCTTCCTTCCATATGGGTGCTGGTGGCCGTGACCGTGGGCGGAAGCATGATGGGGATTGTGGGAATGCTCATATTCATTCCGCTGTGTTCCGTGCTGTATGCCCTTTTACGGGACGGGGTCAATACCCGCCTGGGAAAGAAGGGCGGAGGAACAGCTGTCTGTGAGGATGCCTGCGGACCGGCTGGTGAGAAAGACGGGGACCAGGGGCAGCAGGAGTAAAGACCGGAAATGATACGAGAGAATCATTGGGTGAATACTACAAAACAGAGATAACAAAACAGAGATAACAAAACAGAGATAATAAAAAAGAGATACCAAAAAAGCCCGGAACCTGTCAGATGGTTCCGGGCTTTGCCTTTGTCTGTATTCCCGGCTGTTATTCCAGGCTTTTATCTTAGGCTTATTCTCCCTGATACATATATTTGATTAAACGCTCGATGTCTTCCTTCTCATGAGCAACCAGGTCTAATTCCTTGATATATCCATTGGAGAAGATGGTGGCCATAGACAGATACTGGGCTAATTTGGATTTCAGATTGATGCGGTCGCCTTCCGGAGATACAAGCTCCACGGTTCCCCTGCACTGGTCAATGACAGAGAAAAACTTTTCTACGTCTGTGATATTCTGAATCTTCATGGCATATCCTCCTGTGTTTGTATGCATTTTCCTAAAATGGAAAAGGCTGGTTAATTTTTTAACATATATGATTATAGCAGAAGGGCAGGGGAAGGGCAATTATGAATTTTCATAAAAATACAGGGATTAAAGGGTGTTTTTTATCGCATCTAACAGCAGGGAGGAGACCCGCAGGCCGCCCCGGCCCGTCCCTATGGAAATATCTGGTTTATTGCTGCCATGAAAGTCGGAACCGCCTGTGGAGAGCAGATGGTGGCGCGCGGCCATTTCCTGGAGCTTGGCGCTTTCCAGGCGGTTGTGGGAGGAGTGATATACCTCCAGGCCTTTCATGCCCAGGCCTGCCAGATAGGCGATGAGCTCCTCCGTGGCCTTATCCCCCAGCTTGTACTGGAAAGGATGGGCCAGGGCCACAAAGGCATGGCTGTCCAAGAGGGCTTCCATGACCGCCTCGGGAGGCAAAAATTCCTTGGGCGGGCAGTATGTGCCTCCGTATTGCAGATATTTCTTAAAAATATGGTCCAAATCAGGCCCCAGACCCTTTGCCAGAAGGGCTCTTGCCACATGGGCCCTGGTGATGACCGTATCAGGGTTCCCGGCGCATAAATCTTCGGCGGTCAGGTGGATGCCGTGGGCATCAAAACGCCCCAGCATCTCCTGGTTGCGCTGGTCTCTGTGATGGCGGAATTCCTTTAACGCAGCCTGAAGGGAGGGCGAATCAGTGTCCACGAAAAGTCCCAGTATATGGATTTCGTGGTCCCTGAAACTGCTGGATACCTCGATGCCGGGCACCACCTCCAGCCCCAGTTCTGCCCCGGCCTCCGCGGCGCCGGCAACGCCGGCCGTGGTATCGTGGTCCGTAAGGGCGATGGCTGAAAGTCCGGCCTCATGGGCCAGGCGGACCACCTGCTCAGGTGACAGGGTGCCGTCGGATGCATTTGAGTGGACATGTAAATCAACGTAAGACATGATGTGACCTCCGAATCGTAAGATGTAAAGACCTTGAAAAGGCTTGTAATTGATTTTTAATAATTTAATAATACTTACTTTATATATAGTAACATGAAATTCACAATAAGTAAAATTGGCCTGAAAAAAACAAAAAAGACGGTTCCATTTTACATAAAGTATGTTATACTACAACTTGTGAATAAATCCATAGGCAGAGATGACAGGTGAATAGAATGAATCAGTTAGAGAATAATCAGAACAGAAGAAGTTCCTCAGCAGGCAGAAGCCGCGGCAGGGGTTCAGATAAAGGCACGGGACGGGGAACGTCCAGGAATACAGGCAGAAGCAGTTCGTCAGGCAGCGGTTCAAGAAGTTCTTATTCCTATCGTTCCGGCGGACAGGCCGGCAGGATGAACGCGGCCCAGACAGCCAGGCGCAACAGCCCTCACAGGAGAAAGAAGGGGCCGGATTATAAAAAGATTGCCATAGCCGGAGTTATTCTTATTATCCTCATAGCCGGCATATCGCTGGCCATGAAATGGAAAGGAGCCGGTGGAAGCGAACCGGATCATTCTGTGGAAGAGACAACCGAGACAGAGATGATGAAGGAAGTCAAGGTGGATGGGATTACCATCACCGGCATGTCCAAAAACCAGGCCAGGAATGCAATTCTTAAGGAATATCCCTGGGATATGACAGTTACCTATGACGGAGATACATATAATGTGACGAATCTTGCGGCGGAAAAGGTAGACGCGCTGCTGGATGAAATCTACAGCGGGGAACCGGCTGAGAGTTACACACTGAACATGGACGGACTGGAAGAGGCAGCTGCGGGGGAGGCGGAAAACTGCGCGGCCAAATGGAATAAAAAGGCCAAAAACGGTTCCATCGACAGCTATGACAAGGAAAAGGGCGCCTTTGTGTTCGCCGGGGAAGAGAGTGGGTTTGCCATTGACCAGGAAAAGCTGGCAGCAGACATATTAAAGGCCCTGAAAGATAAGAAGTTTGACGCTTCCATCACAGCCACGGGAAGTGAGACAGCCCCGGATATCAGCGCTGCCGCTGCCAAGGAAAAATATAAGACCATCAGCACCTTCACCACAAAGACAACAGCCAACAAGGCCCGAAATACCAATATCAGGCTGGCTTCAGAGGCTCTGAACGGAACCGTGGTGCATCCGGGAGAGGAATTCTCCTTTAACGCAGCCGTGGGACAGAGGACAGAGGCAAAGGGCTACCAGGGAGCAGCCGCCTATAACAACGGAGAGGTGGTGCAGGAGATTGGCGGAGGTGTATGCCAGGTATCCACCACCCTGTACAACGCAGTATACAGGTCCGGACTGGGAGAGGAGAGCATTACCTTCAGGCGCTCCCACACCTTTGAGCCCAACTATATCACACCGGGCCAGGACGCCACGGTGAGCTGGGAACAGCCGGATTTCCGCTTCAAGAACACATCCAGCACATCCATCGGCATCAAGGCCAGCTACGCGGACCAGAAGATGACGGTATCCATTTACGGTATTCCGATTCTGGAGGAGGGAACAAAGCTGGATTTGGTATCCGAGAAAGTGGAGGAGCTGGATCCGCCGGCACCTACATATGAAGAGGACCAGACCCTTGAGCCGGGAGTGGAGATTCAGAAGAGCGCCGGCAGCAAGGGAAGCAGATGGATCACCTACAAGGTATTATATAAGGACGGAAAAGAGGTTTCCAGGGAACAGGACCATAAGACCACATACAAAGGCCATGCCCCCGTTATCCGCCGCAACACCACGGGCGTGGTGCTGCCGCCTGAGGAGACCACCCTTTCCACAGAGACAACAACGCCAACCATTGACGGAATGCCGGACGGCTATATTCCGGGTGATGAGACAATCACCGCGCCTTCCGGAAACGGCTCCCCGGAGAGCGGTCCCGGCACAGTGACCCAGCCGGCAGCGCCCACCACAGCGCCTGCAGCGGCACCGAATCCAACCCAGGCCCCGCAGCCGTCTGAGACTGAGGCAGCCGGACCTGGCGGAGATAATCCGGTGATTGCACCGCTGAAACCAGAATAAAAAAGCAGACAGGAAAAGAGAAACCGGCATCAATGGTTTCTCTTTTTTTGCGGCGCTTTTCATGTTTTCAAAAATTGACATTGTATTTTTTGGCGTAATTACGATTAAGCATTTGCAATTTGTTAAATAATTGCTATAATAGTAGACAGGTCAGTCTGCATAGGGTCGAAGCATGTTTGTACATGCCCGGGTCCGGGGCAGACTCACATGTATACCATTACATATTCACTATTTGTAGGAGGAAATCAAAATGGCAAGAAAAATGAAAACCATGGATGGCAACCATGCAGCAGCGCATGCGTCATACGCATTTACTGATGTAGCGGCTATCTATCCGATTACCCCATCCTCACCTATGGCTGAAGCCACAGACGAATGGGCAACAGACGGAAGAACCAATATCTTCGGTCGTGAAGTACAGATTACAGAGATGCAGTCTGAGGCAGGTGCAGCAGGTGCTGTACACGGTTCTCTGGCAGCAGGTGCTCTGACCACCACCTACACAGCGTCACAGGGTCTGTTACTGATGATCCCTAATCTTTATAAAATCGCGGGCGAGCAGCTTCCAGGTGTATTCAACGTATCCGCACGTGCTCTTGCTAGCCATGCATTATCTATTTTCGGTGACCATTCCGACGTTTACGCATGCCGTCAGACCGGATGCGCTATGCTGTGCGAGTCCAGTGTACAGGAAGTAATGGACCTGACAGTTGTTGCACATATGGCATCCATCAAGGGCAAGGTACCATTCATCAACTTCTTCGACGGTTTCCGTACATCTCATGAGATTCAGAAGATTGAGACCTGGGATTATGAGGACCTTAAGGAAATGGTTGACATGGACGCTGTAGATGCTTTCCGCAAGCATGCACTGAATCCAAATCATCCATGCCAGAGAGGCTCTGCTCAGAACCCTGATATCTTCTTCCAGGCAAGAGAAGCCTGCAACCCATACTATGACGCTCTTCCTGCAATTGTTCAGGAATATATGGACAAGGTTAATGCCAAGATTGGTACTGACTATAAGCTGTTCAACTACTACGGCGCTGCTGATGCTGAGCACATCATCATCTCCATGGGCTCTGTCAATGACACCATCGAAGAGACCATCGACTACATGGTGAAGCAGGGACAGAAGGTTGGTGTTGTTAAGGTTCGTCTGTACAGGCCATTCTGCGTACAGGCCCTGATTGACGCCATTCCTGATACCGTTAAGGTTATCTCCGTATTAGACAGAACAAAAGAGCCAGGCGCTATCGGCGAGCCTCTGTACCTGGATGTTGTTGCTGCCCTTAAGGGAAGCAAATTTGACCAGGTTAAGGTTTTAACCGGACGTTACGGCTTAGGTTCCAAGGATACCACACCTGCTCAGATCGTGGCAGTTTACGAGAATACAACCAAGTCTCCATTTACCGTAGGTATCGTGGATGACGTTACAAACCTGTCCTTAGAGATTGGCGCTCCTTTAGTTACTACTCCTGAGGGAACCACAAACTGTAAGTTCTGGGGTCTGGGCGCTGACGGTACAGTTGGTGCAAACAAGAACTCCATCAAGATCATCGGTGACAATACAGACATGTATGCACAGGCATACTTTGATTATGACTCCAAGAAATCAGGCGGCGTTACCATGTCCCACCTGCGTTTCGGACACAGCCCAATCAAGTCTACCTATTTAATCCGTACAGCTAATTTCGTTGCCTGCCACAATCCTGCATATGTACGCAAGTACAACATGGTTCAGGAGCTGGTTGACGGCGGTACATTCCTGTTAAACTGCCCATGGGATATGGAAGGACTTGAGAAGCATCTTCCTGGACAGGTTAAGAAGTTCATCGCTGACCACAACATCAACTTCTACACCATCGACGGTGTAAAGATTGGTATTGAGACAGGCATGGGCCCAACACGTATCAACACCATCCTTCAGTCCGCATTCTTTGAGCTGACCGGCATCATTCCTGCTGAGAAGGCAAACGAGTTAATGAAGGCTGCTGCAAAGGCAACCTACGGCCGTAAGGGAGAGGACGTTGTTCAGAAGAACTGGGCAGCTATCGACGCAGGCGCTAAGGGCATGCACAAGGTAGAGGTTCCGGAGAGCTGGAAGAACTGTGAAGACGAAGGCCTTGACTATGCAGTTGTAACCCAGGGAAGAAAGGATGTAGTTGACTTCGTTAACAATATCCAGACAAAGGTAAGTGCTCAGGAAGGAAACTCCCTGCCTGTATCCGCATTTACAGAGTATGCAGATGGTTCCACACCATCCGGTTCCTCCGCATATGAGAAGCGCGGTATCGCTGTTAAGGTTCCTGTATGGAATCCGGACAACTGTATCCAGTGTAACTTCTGTGCATATGTATGTCCTCACGCTGTTATCCGTCCGGTTGCCATGACTGCTGACGAGGCTGCAAAGGCACCTGCAGACATGAAGATGAAGGATATGACAGGCATGGCCGGCTATAAGTTTGCCATCTCTGTTTCCGCTCTGGATTGTACCGGATGCGGTTCCTGTGCAAATGTATGCCCAGGCATGAAGGGCAACAAGGCTCTGGTTATGGAAAGCCTTGAGGCTAACCTTGGGGAGCAGGCTATCTTTGACTTTGGTCAGTCCCTGCCTGTTAAGGAAGAGGTTCTGGCTAAGTTCAAAGAGAACACCGTTAAGGGCAGCCAGTTCAGACAGCCTCTGCTTGAATTCTCCGGCGCTTGTGCAGGATGCGGCGAGACTCCTTATGCAAAACTGATTACCCAGCTGTTTGGCGACAGAATGTACATTGCCAACGCAACAGGATGTTCCTCCATCTGGGGCAACTCCTCACCATCCACACCTTACACCGTAAATGCCAAGGGACAGGGTCCTGCATGGGACAACTCCCTGTTTGAGGATAATGCTGAGTTTGGTTACGGTATGCTGCTGGCTCAGAACGCAATCAGAGACGGCTTAAAGGCTAAGGTTGAGAGCGTAATGGCCAACGAGAAGGCTACTGACGAGATGAAGGCAGCCTGCAAGGAGTGGCTTGATACATTTGGCACCGGCGCTCTGAACGGCACTGCTACCGATAAGCTGGTTGCAGTTCTGGACGGCGTTGACTGCGATGTCTGCAGAGACATTGTTAAGAATAAAGATTTCCTGGCTAAGAAGTCACAGTGGGTATTCGGCGGTGACGGATGGGCTTACGATATCGGCTTCGGCGGTGTAGACCACGTGCTGGCATCCGGTAAGGACATCAACATCATGGTATATGATACCGAGGTTTACTCCAATACAGGCGGCCAGTCCTCCAAGGCTACCAAGACAGGTGCTGTTGCACAGTTCGCTGCAGGCGGCAAGGACGTTAAGAAGAAAGATCTTGCAAGCATTGCCATGAGCTATGGCTATGTGTATGTTGCACAGATTTGTATGGGCGCTGATATGGCTCAGACTGTTAAGGCAATTGCAGAGGCAGAGGCTTATCCGGGACCATCCCTGATTATTGCATACGCTCCATGTATCAACCATGGTATCAAGAAGGGTATGGACAAGGCTCAGACAGAGGAGAAGCTGGCTGTAGAGTGCGGTTACTGGAACAACTTCCGTTACAACCCGGCAGCTGAGAAGAAGTTCTCCCTGGATTCCAAGGCTCCTAAGCTTGAGACCTATCAGGACTTCTTAAAGGGCGAGGTTCGTTACATGTCCCTGGCTATGAAGAATCCTGAGAGAGCAGCCGAGCTGTTCGCACGTAACGAGGCAGAGGCTAAGGAGCGTTACGCTTACTTAGAGAAGCTGGTTACACTGTACGGCAACGACTAATCTTACGTCAGATTTGAATATGTTATAAATGATGGACCCCGGAGGGCTTAGGCTCTCCGGGGTTTTATGTGTGTATTTGCAACAGTTTGGACCGTGCTGCGAATATTCTATTTCCAGAAGGGGATAATACAGGAAGAAAGGATGTGTGATACCAGTATGTTAGAAGAGAAGGCAATGGTTCAATTTCTGAACCGATTTACCGATTATCCCTTTCTGGTAAAATGGAAGGATCACGAAGACCGGGTAGGTCACGGCAACCCTATGTTTGCCGTTGACATCAGGGAAACCATACCGATGAAGAAGCTGATGGACAGCACCTCCCTGGCCTTGGGAGAAGCCTATATGAAGGGCAAGCTGGAGGTGGAGGGGAGTCTGTATGAGGCCCTGGACCATTTCCTGGGGCAGATGGACCGTTTTTCCGTCAACCGCCTGCATCTGAGAAAGCTCCTTCATCCCTCTAATTCCAGAAAAAACCAGAAGATGGAGGTGTCCTCCCACTACGATATCGGCAATGATTTTTACAGGCTTTGGCTGGACGAAACCATGAACTACTCCTGCGGTTATTTTAAGACAGAAAATGATACCCTCTATGAGGCCCAGGTGAATAAAACAGATTATATTCTGAAGAAGCTGGCGCTGGAAGAGGGCATGAGCCTTCTGGATGTGGGCTGCGGATGGGGATTTCTCTTAATCAGGGCGGCCAGGGAATACGGAGCAAGGGGAACCGGCATTACCCTCAGTACGGAGCAGTATGACGGCTTTAAAAAGCGCATTGAGGAGGAAGGGCTGGAACATCTGCTGGATGTCCGGCTCATGGACTACAGGGATTTACCCCAAAGCGGCATGAAATTTGACCGTGTGGTCAGCGTGGGCATGGTGGAGCATGTGGGAAGGGAAAATTACGGCAGGTTCATGGACTGTGTGGACAAGGTGCTGAATCCGGGCGGCGTATTCCTGCTCCATTTTATCAGCAGCCAGAAGGAGCACGCAGGGGATCCATGGATAAAGAAATATATATTTCCGGGCGGGGTCATCCCCAGTCTCAGGGAAATCATATCCCTGATGGCGGAACATGACTTTCATATTTTGGATGTGGAGAACCTGAGAAACCATTACAACAAGACATTGCTGTGCTGGGAAAAGAATTTCAAGGAACATGAAAAGGAGATAAAAGACATGTTCGATGAGGAATTCGTCCGTATGTGGGATTTGTATTTGTGCTCCTGCGCGGCAACATTCCACAATGGAGTCATTGACCTTCATCAGATACTGGTGAGCAAGGGTGTAAACAATGAACTGCCCATGGTGCGGTGGTATTAAGCAAAAAATGCGGCCTGGAGCGTGGAGACGGAGGAAACAGTCCTCCGGCACGCTCCATGGCTTTATGCAGGTATTATTTCAAACGTTATTTCGGATGCTGTCTCAGGCATGATTCCATAACATTATCTGCACATTAACCGAACTGTGTTTTACGGGATGGTTTTATGGAGTTAAATCTGGTATAATCTAGGATTATAAAGCTGGCTCCATGAGGAACTGTCTGTTTTGGGGGATGAAGCGGAGAATGGATATAACCATGGTGTGATTGATAAAGGAGTGAGGGCGGATGGAGACAAAGAGCGATTTAATTACATATTGTCTTACCTATAAAGATGTATATGAGGACTATCCCTTCAGGGACCATGAATGGACTGTCATACGCCACCGGGGCAATAAGCGGGTATTTGCCTGGATATACCGGCGGGAGGGACAGGTCTGCATTAATCTGAAATGCGCGCCTGAATGGATTGAATTTTGGCGCAAGGCCTATTCCGGTGTGCGGCCAGGGTATCATTTGAATAAAAAGCACTGGAATACGGTGGTTTTGGATGGGAGTGTCCCGGATGAGGATATCAAACGGATGATAGGTGAAAGCTATGATTTGACAGGAGATTGCAGTAAAAAGAGATAAGTCCTTGCATGAACGGGCAGCTTCCGGTATGGTATTTAATCCAAAGGGAGAACAAAATAATACAGGACAGGGGAATAAGGATGAACAGACAGAATGAACACACGGGAATCGGACCTGGCACAATTGTCAGACATTTTAAGAGGGAAACATTATCGGCAGAGGAAAAAAAGACGAACCGATATCTCTATGTGGTCAGGGACATGGCCCATCATACGGAGACAGGAGAGCTCCTGGTTATCTATCAGGCTCTGTACGGGGAGTTTGGAACCTTTGCCAGGCCGGCTGAAATGTTTTTTTCTGAGGTGGACAGGGCAAAGTATCCGGAAATCAGACAGCGTATGAGATTTGAAGCTGTGAGCAGTTAGAGAGGTGCCGGATTCAGCGGGAGCCTTGCCTGCTGATGAAATAGGGTCAGATGCAGCCGCAGCGGGGCAGAGAACGCGGGACCTGTGAGAGTCAGAAAGGCAGATAAGGAAAATACAGGGAAAACCAAAAAATGGGGGTATCGTCATCATGGCGGTACTCCCATTTGGATGGTGAGGGATTCGTTATACATTAGAAGTATCTGCATCAAAGGGCAGCAGGAATTCCGGTATGCCGCTGGAATAAGGGGCAATATCATACTGTTGGTAGTAAATGACGATCCCGCCTGGTGTCAAATAAAAATTCTCCGGATGGAAGGAATTGCGCAGGAGTTCCTGGTAGCTGTCAAAATAGGTACCGGGATTGGCTTTCAGCCTCTCTGCAATCTCAAACTGTATCCAATTCTGGATATCCTGGATATAAGACGGATTGTTTTGATAAAAGTCGCTGAGCGTCATTTTTCTGCCGGATTGGGCATCCCAGGTCTCAGATGTCCGCAGGGTGGATCCGTGAGCTCCGCCTGTAAAGGTATACTGTTCCGAAAAAAGACTGAAAATACAGTCCTGGTTATATGTCACCACATAGCTTATATTAAATTCATATGGAAAAAATGGAAAATTGCGGACGCGGCTGTAATTTGCCTCCTCGGCCGCCTGGGGATATAATACGCTGCGGCAGTACCTTGCTTTTTCATTTGCCTGTGTGACATAGTATTGGTTTATGGCCTGTATCGCTTCCTGATTGCAGGAAGCGTTCAATTGTGGGTAACGAATCTGGCAGTTAAGCACAACGGTGTCCTGGTAATCCATCTGGTCTGTCAGAATATGCTGGGTTATGGTTTGCATAAAAGCCTCTTATGATATGTTTTTACAATATATGTGCATGGTTGGCCATGTATGATTGATTCATGGTTTAACTGGGACATTCCTGCAAGCGATGAGTGCTGTATTATGTCTTGACACGAACATATGTTTGTGATATCATATAATATATAAAAGAACATATGTTCTTTTTGGCGGATTCAAGAAGATAAACTCACTATACAGAGTCTGTTGAGTCTACCAGGCCGGAACTTATAAAAACCTATATAAGACAGGAGGCAGCCACATGAAAATCACAAAGGACAATCTGAATGAAGTTTTATTTGAGAACCATGATGCCAGACTTTTGATTGCGGACGTTGTGACCCATACCAGCGCTAACCTCTATTATTATCATGATATAGAAATAACGGTTCAGAAGGCGCTGGATATCTGGCATAAGGCCCAGGCCGCAGACGGGGAAGAGAACGGGTTTTACAGCGTGTCCTTCCTGGATTTTTCAAAGGAATCTGCGCCGCTGCCGTCAGGATTACAGCATGCATTTACGTAGCAGTATTCTCAAAGAGGGTATTCCTGAGGCGCGGATTTTGAAGGTGAATGCGCCGTAGGGCATGGCACCGCAGGGCATGGCGCCGCAGGCCGGCAGCTGCCGCAGGAGCCAATGAGGGTTAAGCAAATCCCCGGCATCATGATTAAACAGGCAGGAGGTATACGAATGGAGGAGTGTTGCGGAATCAACATAGAACAGGAGATGACCATTGAAAATTTATATTGTTTCATAAGGGCATCCCTGCAGGCATTGCAGAGCACCGGTGGGTATGGGGAGGCGGATTTTGTATGTCCGCTATGTGGAAAAAAGGCTCATATAAAGCGCCTGAAGGGCGAGCTTTATAATACAGGAGAGATTGGCTGCCGGTGCGGGTACTCGTTTCGCTTTTAACCATAATCAAATTTCTAAATAATTCTTACCTGTGTGCACATATCTTTTGCAAACAGGTCCTAATTGGTTTGCTTTCATCCACCAGTCCTGCTATAATGGCATAAATGATACTGAAAAAGGAGTATTGTATGACCTTAGGACAAATAAAAGAAAGGCTGCAGTCCAGTGAATATGATTTCTTAAGGACGGATGAACACCTGGGCCATCACATCATCCTATTGACATTGGGAGGAAGCCATGCCTATGGAACCAGCATGGAAACCAGCGATCTGGATATTCGCGGATGTGCCCTGAACAGCAAGAGGGAAATTCTGATTCATGAGGATTTTGGGCAGGTAACGGATCCGCACACCGATACCACTATCTATGCATTCCGCAAGCTGATTCCACTGCTGACCAATTGTAATCCAAATACCATAGAAATGCTGGGCGGCAGAGAAGACCATTATTTGCATATAGCACCAGTGGGCAGGGAGCTGTTAGACCATGCCCACTTATTCTTATCCCAGAGAGCGGTTTATTCCTTTGGAGGATATGCAAACCAGCAGCTGCGCAGACTGGATAACAAGGCGGCCCGGCTTGTGGAACAGACGGATAATGAGAGACATATACTGAAAACCATAGAACATGCTTCCTTTGACTGGAAGAACCGGTATTTTTATATGCCTGGGGACAGTGTTAAGCTGTATATTGGAAAAGCTCTTAAGGAAGAATATGATAGTGAGATATTTATGGACATTACCCTGAGGCATTATCCGCTCAGGGATTATAAATGCCTGTGGTCAGAGATGCAGAGCATTGTAAAATCATATGCCAAGGTGGGAAAGAGAAACCAGAATGCCATAGAGCATGGTAAACTGGGTAAGCATATGATGCATCTGATCCGCCTGTACATGATGTGCCTGGATATTCTGGAAAAGGAACAGATTGTGACTTACCGTGAAAAGGAACACGACCTTCTTATGGATATCAGAAATGGCCGGTATCTGGATGAGAACCGGCAGCCTGTTCCGGAATTTTTTGAGATGGTAGATGAATATGAAAAGCGTCTGGATTATGCCCGGAAGAACACATCGCTGCCGGAAGAACCGGATATCAGGAAGATCAATGACTTTGCAGCCAGTGTAAATGAGAGGGTGGTAAAAGGTGAATTGTAATCATGATATACCAATATCCGCGGCCTGCATTATAAGGGAATTGGAATTAAGAGGATGGGAGTTTACACAAGGCCAGAACCTGGAAATGGACAACTGGCAGCATATCCTGTTTACTGTGGTTCCCGAATTAAAGACCATGTGCGGGTTTCAACAGAATAATCCTTATCATGTCTACGATGTGTGGCAGCATACCGCAGCGGCCCTCAGAGCGGCAGGAGATGATCCTGTTGTGGCATTGACCATACTGTTTCATGATATCGGAAAACCGGAATGCTATACTGAGGATGAGGACGGCAGAGGGCATTTCTATGGACATGGCCCTGTAAGCGCCAGGATTACGAATCAGGTAATGAAACGGCTGAAATTCGATGAAGAAACCATTGATACGGTGGTAGAGCTGGTAAGATACCACGACTCTGACCTTCACGAAAAGAGACGAAGCATCAGAACATGGCTGGACCGTCTGGGAGAAAAACAGTTCCGGCGGCTGCTGGAGGTACGCCGGTGTGATGTAAGCGGCCAGAATCCTGCCTGTCTGGCAGAACGGCTGGCCAGAATCCACCGTTTGGAAGCCCTTCTGGATGAGGTGGTGGAGCAGACCGGGCAGTTTCACATTAAGGATTTGGATATTAATGGAAGTGATTTGATACAGATTGGTTATACACCGGGAAGCTCCATTGGAAGCACCCTGTCTAAGCTGGCGGACCAGGTGGTAGAAGGAGTCATGGAGAACAAAAGGGATATATTATTGCGGGAAGCAGGCCGGTGGCTGATACGCGAATAGGCCGGGCCGTCACATGGTGGCGGCCTTTTTTCCATTCATTACCTTAAATATGTTTGGATTACTAATTTTGGGACAGAATATAATAGAGAACCATTACCATGGGCAGTTGGCAAGTAACCGGCTCAAGCAGTTCAAACATTTTAAGGAGTAAATATGAAACGAATCGTTATATTGGGGGCCATGGCTCTGACCTTATCACTGGCAGTGCCCATGACAGTGCAGGCAGAGGAAAACGGGACAGATATGGTACTCGCCGCCAAGAGTGTGGCGGGTGAATTCAAAACCGCTCTTCAGGAGGCAGCCCATAAGACAATTAAGTTTGCTAACCAGGATGGAATCAATATTTATAAGGAACCCAGCACAGGGGCAGTGGTTTTGGACCAGGCATTTCTGAACACATCCTTTGAGGTTTTGGGTGAATACGGTGATTGGTCCATGATAACAACAGAGGCAGGACATGCATATATAGAAACAAAATATCTCTCAGGCATTGAGATACGGCGCCCTTCTTATTCAGAAGAGGACCTTTATATTCTGGCTCATGTAATCTGCGGAGAGGCGCAGAACTGTCCGGATGATGAGCAGCTTTTGGTGGGCTCAGTGGTGTTGAACCGGGTGAATCATGGCCGGTTTCCCAACACCATCAAAGGCGTGGTATTTGCACCAGGGCAGTACTCCTGCACCAGAGACGGAAATTATTACCGCGAGCCCACAGCAAGCAATTGGGCCAATGCAAAGTGGCTTCTGGAAAATGGGAGCATCCTGCCGGGCAATGTGGTCTGGCAGTCAGGAGGCAGACAGGGCAGGGGAGAATATCTGAGGACCAGATATCACAGTTATTGTTATTGATGGCAGAAGAAACAGTACAACATCATCTTTGTATTTACAGCAGATAATTGGGGGCCGGCACGGCGTGGGCCGCGCCGGCATTTGACTTAGGTCACAATACGGGTCATGGTGAATTTTCCGGGAGCTGTCTGCAGTACGGCAAATTGACTGTAGGATGTCCCGGAAGATTCATAGGGAGTTGCTTTGGCATCCTGGCCTGGGGTGTGGACAGTAGCCGACACTTCTGTAAGAAGGCAGACCCCTCGGCTGCCGGCGGTCCAGCTCCCCCATGGAGCTATCTCATAGTTATCATCAGAACAAAAGGCAGAGGCATATTTCACCTTCCCTTTCACACTGAAATTCGTAGAGTTGACAATATGAACTTTTGGATAAGCCATATAATACACATCCTTTCCAGATTTATTTATAGAAGCTTGTCTGGCTTCTAACGTATAATATGCTGGCAGAGAAAATGTGTGAAAATGCCGTTAATAAGGGGATAAAGGGAAAAAATAGTATTCTTTGGATGTTTCAGGTGAAAGATAAGTGGCAAATGTCTGAATATGAGAGGAGCCGGCATGAAGGAACCATGCCGGCTCAGTATGAGAGAAATCTATGTCAAAAGGAGTAATTCCTTGTTATGGATAAGAGTATACATGGAAATTGTGACAAAAGTTTGAGCAGGAGCTAAATTAAGAATAAAATTCCTTAAGGATTAAACGTGGGAAAGATGAGTTTTTATTTACGAATTTTCAATAAGTATGAATAATTGGAAAAATAGTACTTGATTTTCCTGCGGATTTATGGTATTATCTACGAGTGTCGGGGCATTAGCGCAGCTGGGAGCGCGCCACACTGGCAGTGTGGAGGTCACGGGTTCGAATCCCGTATGCTCCATTGAAAAAAGTACGTAAAATGGAGGTTTTCTGTATATTATCTAAGCCGCATTTTTGAAAAACGTACCCAAACGTACCCAAAGATTTTAATCGGACTTTTAGCTTTTAAAGTAGCCTTAAATGGCTACTTTTTTTGTCATAAAATTTTTTATTTAGGCATATACTGGAAATATATGGACATACTAATCATATCCATAGCAAATAGTATATACGTAAAAGGAGAACATAATTATGGCACGAGGAGTAAGAAAAACACCACTTGAAAAATTACAGGCAGAGTTATTAGAAGTACAGGCAAACATCGTACAGTATGAGAACAGCCTGAAAACGATGAAGGAAAAAGAAAAGTCCATTCAAGAACAGATTGAATTAGAAGAATTTAAGGAATTTAAATCCATGCTAGGCGACCAGGGGATGACCATGGATGACATCAAAGAATTAGTATCTTCACAGAATGATATTCAGCAGAGCGCTTAACGGCGCTCTGTATTTTTTTACCATTGACACGAACATATGTTTGTGATACCATATGATTAAGAAAAGAACAAATGTTCTGATTGGATGGAGGATTCTGTATGCCAAGCATTACAAATAAGCAACTGGAGATTTTGGAATACATTAAAAATACAATATTAAGCGAAGGATATCCACCTGCCTTGCGGGAGATTTGTGAAGCAGTCCATTTAAGGTCTACTTCTTCCGTTCATGCTCATTTGGCTACTTTGGAGAAAAATGGGTATATACGGCGTGACCCTGCAAAACCCAGAACCATTGAGATTTTAGATGACTTGTTCAATTTTAGTACACGAGAAATGGTCAATATCCCAGTTGTCGGAACGGTAGCAGCCGGAGAACCTATATTAGCTGAAGAAGGGGTTGAAGACTATTTTCCATTCCCTGCCGAGGTACTCCATACAAATAAAGAAGTATTTATGTTGCGAGTCAAAGGTGAGAGTATGATTAATGCTGGAATAAAACCTGGCGATAAAATCATGGTGGAACAGCAGGACACAGCTGAAAATGGTGAGATTGTGGTAGCATTAATAGAAGATTCGGCTACAGTAAAACGTTTCTATAAAGAACAAGACCATTACCGATTACAGCCTGAAAACGATACAATGGAGCCGATAATTGTAAACGATGTACAAATACTGGGTAAAGTAGTTGGATTGATAAGAATGATGTGAGGGATGGTATGGATGTAACTTGTGTTACTGATATTTTTAAATTTATGCATCGCGTTATGAATCTGGAAGTGGACGAGATAGAATATTGTGATGATGAATCATATGATATGCCTACAGACGAGGAGGTGTCACCATCATATGAAGATAACGAGGGATAATCTTAATGAGGTCATGTTTGAAAATCATGATGCACGTTTGCTTATCGAGGATGTAGTTACTCATACCAGTGCCAATCTCTATTATTATCATGATATAGAGATAACAGTGCAGAAGGCTTTGGAGATTTGGCAAAAGGCACAGTCCGCAGATGAAGATGAAATTGAAGGGCAATATAGTGTATCATTCCTTGACTTTTCAAAAGAACGTATACCAGAATTACTTTGTTCATAAGATGGGAACCGGAAGAACGGTTCCCTATAATTTCCACTACAAACCGAACATACATTCGATTATAATAAAGCTAAAAGAGGTGATTATGTGGAAAGAGTTATATTTCATGTAGATGTAAATTCAGCGTTTCTTAGTTGGGAAGCGACATATCGAGTACATCATTTGGGAGCAAAATTGGATTTACGTGATATTCCAAGCGTGGTAGGTGGCGATCAAGAGAAACGGCATGGTATTATCCTGGCTAAATCCATACCAGCTAAGAAGTATAAAATCCATACAGGGGAACCTGTAATAGATGCAAAACGCAAGTGTCCTGAGCTTGTTGTAGTTCCACCCAATTATAATCTATACCAACGGTCCTCAAAGGCGTTACTGTCAATTCTACGACGCTATACGGACAAAATAGAGCAGTATAGCATTGACGAAGCGTTCATGGATATGACAGGAACTAAAGTATTTGGAAAACCAGAGGAAGTGGCAAATGAGATCCGGGAGACGGTTTATCGAGAATTAGGCTTTACAGTAAATATTGGAGTATCCTATAACAAGATTCTGGCTAAGATGGCATCGGATTTCCAAAAGCCCAATAGGGTTCATACCCTCTGGCCGGATGAGATACCAATTAAAATGTGGCCTTTGCCAGTGAGGGATTTATTTTTTGTCGGTCATGCAACAGAGAATAAATTATTAAACTTAGGAATTAGGACAATAGGAGAAATAGCAACATTTGATCCATATATTTTAAAGTCACATATGCATAAACATGGCGTGACAATTTGGAAATTTGCGCACGGAATTGATGTATCAGAGGTGATTGACACACCACCGCCAAATAAAGGGTATGGTAATAGTACTACAATAGCCTTTGATGTGACCGATACAAAGACTGCTAAATTAGTTCTATTGTCTTTGGCAGAGACAGTAAGTGCAAGGCTTCGAGCTGATGGAGTCAAAATAGGTGTTGTATCTGTGAGTATTCGAGACTGTAATCTGCAATTCTACGGACATCAAATCACATTGGATATATCTACTGATTTAACTACGGAAATTTACGATGCAGCTTGCCGATGTTTTGACGAACTTTGGAATGGGATACCAATACGACATTTAGGTATCCATACAGAGCGCGTAAATGGCTCAGAATGCCGCCAAATGAGTTTGTTCGACGGAACGGACTACGAAAAACAAAAACGCGCGGAATTGGCTGTGGATGCGCTCAGAAAACGATTTGGGATTGACAGCATCAAAAGAGCATCGTTCATTGAATCTCCAAACAGGGATAAAGAAAATTTGATTGACCATATGAGTGGTGGAATCAGTCGTGAAAAGCGCACTGTGGATTATGAAAAGGAAATTATTATTTAAGGAGTTGAGTAGTTATGTCTATCTTTGGCATAGGGACGAATTCGCAAGAAACGGATAATGGTGAACTAAAGGGACAAATGTACCATATTGCATGTATGGCATGGTTTCCCGCTTACAGTAAAGACCCTATTCCTGTGAGTTTTAAATTTATGGGTGATGATGGATCATGCCAGAGAGTAAGTGATATTTCGGTAATGGAAGATGAAGAAAAAAATTACGCTGGAATACCAAGCCGCGAATACAAATGTAAAGCATTTATTGGTGGATTGGAACAAATATTTAAGTTAGTGTACTTTACGGAGGAATATAAATGGGTAATGGTAATTTGGCAGCTAAAGAAGACATATCTATTGAGAACTTATATAATTTTATCCGCGCCTCACTGGTGGCTCTACAACCTACAGATGGATTTGGAGAAGCTGATTTTACTTGCCCCATTTGTGGCTCTCAAGCACACATCAGAAGAGATAAAGGTGAGATATATAATAATGGAGATATATCGTGCCAGTGCGGGTATTCCTTTCATTTCTAGCTTGTGTCACGATTAATAACATGATAAGATAGTGAACAGATTTGCAAAGGATGGTATATAACTGATGAATCATGAACTTACTGTACAGGCTGTACATATTAAAACAACGATATTTAATCCGCCAGCACGATTAATCAACTGTAAGGAATTATGTTGTGCTTTTGGATTTGCATATAAACAGGCAGGACTTCAATGCCCAAATATTCAAGAAGGTACGCAAATAGAAGAGAGTATCAAAAGTTGTCTGGGAGATATTGAAGGTAAGGACATTGATGAAAAAGTGAGGGAAATAATATCTAGCTATATTTTAAAGCCAGATGAAGTAATTAATGAAGATGCACTTACTATTTTGAAGATGGGCTATGAAATAGGAAGATGAAAATGGTAAATATTACCAGTGGTTTTTTGAAAGTTTAGAGTTAAAATTAAATCAGGGGTGGCGCTTATGGATAAAGATAAGAATTCCAATGAGCCTGATTTTAATGAAGTCAATATGACAGATGAGGAACTGTTGGACGAATTTGAACGTGCGAAAAGGATAATCTGTGATGAGATACCTAAAGCCCCGCCAGATGAATTTGAAATCATTTGGCAAAGGATTATGAGAGAGGAGGATGAAAAATAGATTTCATAGCTAAAAGTAAAAAATAGGATGACTGAGTATGTTGCTCGGTCATCCTATTTGCTTTTGAAAAACTAAAAAAGCTTTAAAAACAGCTAAAAACCTTTGAAAACCTTATAAAAGTTTAAAATATATAAAAATGCACTAATTTATTTACAAAATCGTCAATCTGTGTTATAATCCTTCTTATGAAAGTGGAATATAAAGAAAAGGAGAAGAAAATCTATGTTTGTTGTAAATCATAGGCTATTTGATTCTAAAAATGCTGATGTTATATATGACGCATTAGAAGATTGCATTCAGGTATCTATTAACAGTTATTATGTTTTAAACAATTACAGGAGAACTACAAAGGGTCAATATGATATTGTGAAAAAATACTATTCCATAACACTTGATTTTGAAACGGCTAAATTTAAGACAATAGAAAAAATGAAGAATGAGAAATTGAGCAGTATTCAAATAGAGAAAAGAATTGCAGAAAATGAGGAAATACTTCGCTCAATAGTGTATTACGCTTTAAATAATAAAAGCAAAGCAATTACTTACAGTGAGCCATTTGATAAAGCCATATTACAATCAGGATATACTGATGAAACTTGTCAGAAGGGACTCACATATGTGATTAGAACAAATGCAAGACAGGAGATAGATGATAGTGTTTCTTATACAGACATTACTCTTGATGCATATTAAAAGAGAGATTTTGCGCGACCGTCCAAAGTTTTAGCAAAATCTCCCCTCATGGAATTGTGCTTATACATAGCAAAAACCACTTTCATTTTAGCATGATTCCATGTGATAGTCAAATATCATTATGGAAGGAGGAGTTATTGCTAATGGATTTAAAACATAAAATACGGCTTATTATATTGGATATTTCAGGTATGTATTCTCAAATTTATGATGAAATGTATATTGACGATAATCCAGAAGAAATACATAATGCGATATCAAGATTCTATTCAAGCCAATACTGTATAGTACAAATTAGATACTAATAATTATGAGGACTCCTTTCACGGGAGTCCTTTTGCGTTACAAGATGAAAATTATAACTTATTTGATTGCCTATACTGAAACCAAGTGGTACACTTATAATAGAAAAATATGGGAGGGGAATATAAAACAAAAAGTATATGATGGTGATTAATATAAGACTGGAAGAACTCTTAAAAGAAAAGGGAGTTAGTAAAAATAAATTATGCCAGAATTGTAAATTGGAACGGACGCAGCTTAATAATTACTGTAAGAATAAAGTTAAAAGAGTTGATTTAGCACTATTAGCTCGCATGTGCGATTATCTGGATTGCACTGTGAATGATATATTGGATTTTAAAGAGCAGGATTTATAATGACTACATATGAGGAGGGGTTATGAATAAAACAAGAAAAAGTATTATTTGGTTACTAGCAACACTGATTTTGATGAGCTGCTTTGGTATGTCTGGATGCTCAATAGGGAAGAGTACATTAATTCAAGACACACCTGCAATAGCTGAGAGCAGCAACAAAGATGCAGACTTGGTGAAGGCTACAAAGACATCTTCTGTGCTTAGTGTTCATTTTATTGATGTAGGACAAGGTGACAGTATCCTTATTCAATCTGGCGATCATGATATGTTAGTGGACGCTGGAGAGAATGACCAGGGAGATACTGTTGTTACATACCTTCATAGTCAAGGGATAGAGAAGCTGGATTATGTTATAGGTACACATCCACATTCAGACCATATTGGTGGGCTGGACGATGTAATCAATAACTTCTCAATTGATAAAGTAATCCTTCCTCCAGTAGAGCATACCACAAAGACTTATGAAGATGTTCTGGATGCAATCAGTTCACAAGGTCTAAAGGTAACTAAACCAGTAGCTGGAGATACATATAAATTGGGAGATGCTTCATTCCAGATAA
>ERZ827490.942-NODE-942-length-41064-cov-4.583189_pt1 | contig 41064 bp, 48 predicted proteins | sample MGYA00519770_ERZ827490 | MGnify/ENA primary metagenome ERZ827490 (study PRJEB31778, sample SAMEA3449324) | human gut metagenome | biome: human gut; feature: human-associated habitat; material: faeces | place: United Kingdom | collected 2010/2012 ...
GTTATACAGACAAACCGCATAAACGATTTGCCCGCCGGCGTATAAACGCCCCCACGAAAAAATGCCTGTTCAATTTTCAAGGTGCGACTACTCCCCGGGGAGCGGGTGCCGTTCCGGTGTTTCCCGCTCCCCTTGGAGTGACTATACAATACCATATCCAGATTTTTTGTAAAGCAATAGTCCATGCATCAAAATCCACCGCCCACAAAAACGGAATGGAAGTCGCCTATATATAAATAGGTATAAATTCCGTATTCAGGGACTACCTAATCACACCTTTTAACAAAAGGTCATATTAGCCGAAAACCCGCATGAATCCTAGAAAAAATGGATGATAGACAGGGCAAGAGGGGGGCAGGTTGAAAATCCGGGGTCAGCCCGCGCGAAGCCCGAAGGGCTTAGTTGTTGTATCTCCCCATCACGTCACAAACCTCCCGAGCCCATCACACAGTTCACAACATTTCTACATCCAGCTACGCAGCACCTCACTTCCCTATTTTGATCCCCACAGCCATGTCAACCACCGCTATGCAGCCCCTATTTCCGCCCATCAAGATCACGCAGCACACCGCACGCCGTAGTATCTCCAAGTACCACAGTGCACTGCTGCATAGCTCAAAAACGTCCCGAAGTCTTACCCGGTAAACAACGTATTATCGTTAAAATTTACATGGTATTATATCGTTACAAATTGCGCCTATCATCGTAATTTCATCCCGCTAGTACCCCACAAAGGCCAAAATCCTCTTCACTGATTGCTCGAATTGCACTCATTTTTTGATCAAAAACGTCAAATTTTGCCCTAAAAACACTAAAAATGCCACTAAAAACGCACATTTCACGCATAAAACCCGCTATACACTCCATTAAGCAGCCGTCCTGCGCAGCATCGCCAAAAAACAACGTATCGCCCCGGAAAATATATGCAATTTCGCTTGCAAATAACAAAAATTTGGTGTATAATATAGGTATGATATATTTAAGTCCTGTTTGTGCTGCTGAGAGCATTTCTCGCCCGCTATGTTCTGGCAGCTCAAAATTTCGCCCTTACAAACAGTACTTAAACATATTAACCATAAAACGCCATCTACTACATCCTTATCAAGGAGGACAATGATCCACTATGAAATTCTATGACACCTCTGCCCTACTAGATCTCCCGCCTGACACATTGCTTGCACAGCAGTTTCTAATTGCTGACATCACTCTCTATGAGCTGGAAGACATCAAGACCAGTGGTAAGAAGGATGAAGCCACCAAAGCTAAGGCTCGCACCGTCACTCGCCTGCTCGCCGAACATCCAGCAGCGTACACAGTAGTATCTATTGATTACCATCAGCTATTCTCGATCCTGAATGATGTCCCAGTCAAAGACAACAACGACGGAACGATTATGGCTGCTGCCCGATGGTATCTGAATGAGCTGATTGAAAAGAAAGAAGATGCAGAGAAGATTCATGCCAGGACAGGAGTGTTTGAAAAGTCGGCCGCAGATGAACTTGTAGCCAAGACGACCGCTGATGTTGACTCCTTCTGTTTTGTTACCAGTGACCTAAGCTGCTTCAATCTTGCGCAGCGGGTTATGAAACTGCCCTGTGAACTATCTCTTGATCACGGCGGTGCTCACAATGACTACACCGGCTGGACAGAGGTGCCCATTGATCAGGGTGGCGAGGAAGCATTAGCAATGGCCTACTCCAAAGATATCGAGCAAAAGAACTTGGTTGATACACCAACAAACGGTTATGTATTGATTCCAAACGCCGACGCTGATGGTAACACGGCTGGACTCCGCTGGGATGGCTCGCGCTATGTACCTATTAAATACAAGAACCTGAACACCGCATACTCAGGTAAGATCAAACCGCTCAACAATCAGCAAAAGCTTGCCTTTGACCTACTTCAGAACGACGACATTACAATCAAACTGCTTCTTGGTGTGTATGGTAGCGGCAAGGACTTCCTGATGGTTAATCACGCTATCGACTTGATTGAAAAAGGCAAATACGACAGAATCGTATGGGTCCGGAACACTGTCGAAGTTAAGAATTCTAGATCGATTGGTTTTTTACCCGGTACCGCGAATGAAAAATTGATGCCATATGCAGGACCACTATCCGATACTCTTGGCGGCGATGTAGCTCTTGAGCGTGCCATTATTGACGGTTGGGTTAAGCTGGAACATCTGGGACCAATTCGAGGTCGAAGCTATAAACGGTCTATTATTTATTGCAGCGAAGCAGAGAATCTTACTAAGGAGCATATTCAGTTACTAATCGGACGTGTTGGTGAAGATAGCGCCCTGTGGCTCAATGGCGATCTGCGACAGATTGATGATGTTGTATTTGAGTCAAATAACGGTCTTCGGAAGGCAATCGAACGTCTCACAGGTCAGCACCGGTTTGGTGTTGTATATATGCCAATCAGCGAACGAAGCGAAACCGCTAAACTGGCCGATCTACTCGATTGAGGAGTCGCGCAAGATGATAGAAATAAAAATAAGCGGCCTGAAAGTAGCGGACTACTGGTCTCCTACCGACGGATGGAACTATGACGCCATTGATAGTCTTGCAAAAGAATTGTGTGACCGCTATCGAGAAGCTGAAGCCGAACAGACAGTGGAGTTATTCAAAAACTACATAGAAAGAATGATTATACTACACGAAATTGATCCTTTTTCTATTGATTATATCCGCGACCAGATTGAAAAGATGATTCGTCCTCTGGTACACCGTGGAATGACGATGAAAAAATGGTTGCAGATAAACGCTTTGATTTATGAGATTGTAGAAAAATCGCTTCCCTCTTATCTTGACAATATGGCTATGCTACATCAGTTACAAAAAGAATTGGAAGATGTAGCTTTGCATCGATATTTGATTACGCCGTTTGGGAAATTACATAACGCTGCGCATGCAGTAGGAGAATGAATATGACTGACATTATTTTATCTGTCGAAAACAATGAAGCAGTGGTGTCCAGCCGCCAGATCGCTGAAGATTTTGGAAAACGTCATAACGATGTGATGGAGGCAATTCGTAGTATTTTAGCTACGGAAAATTCCGTAACTAAATTTTTTCACGAATCAACGTTTGAATACAGAGGTCAAACTTTTCCGATGTATTTAATGAATCGTGACGGGTTTAGTTTACTCGTTATGGGGTTTACTGGTAAATCAGCGCTGGAATGGAAAGTCAAATACATCACAGCATTCAATGAGATGGAGAAGCAGCTTACCCAACCAAAGCAGTTATCCAAAACAGAGATTTTATCTCAGGCACTTTTGATCGCTCATGAAGAACTTGAAGAAAGCAAAAAGCAAATCACAGCCTTAACGGCAAAAAATGCAGAGCTTATACCAAAAGCAGAATTCGCAGACGCAATTAGCGCGTCGAAGGCAAGTGTTCTTATTGGTAGTTTCGCTATTGTGCTAAAGCAGGATGGTTGCGACATTGGCCAAAACCGCCTGTTCAGATATTTACGTGAAAACGGATATCTCATCTCGCAAAAGGGCGATAGATACAACACGCCAACACAATGGGCTATGGAGATGGGATTGTTCGAGGTTGAGACCACCCTTTTTACCACAGCTTATGGTAATGCAAAAATTTCTTACACCACACGAATCACTCCAAAAGGACAGCAACATCTTATTAATAAACTTGTAAAAAAGCGTGATTCGAATTTGATGGATGTCGTATGATAGAGGCTTTACAAAGTATGTATAAAATTATCACCCCACGCGGCGGTGGCCGCACCTATCAAATATGTAAATACGCAATTAAAAATGACTGTGATATTATTGTACCCGCTCTGAGTTCTATCCAACACATTGTAACGATCATAATGCAAATCTGCTATGATTCTAATGGTGAATATGAATATATTGGATATAATGACAGGCTGCATGATATCAAAGTCAAAACATGGAACGACACCATTGTGATCCATATTATTGATGCTACTAATTTTCAACATGCGACGTTTGATCCCGCCAGAAGAAAACCCGTGGTGATCGACGATATTGATGAATGTATGAAGCGTGTTATAAATTCCAATCTAATTGCCGCTTGTTCTATGGCTACATATGGCCCATCTGAAGTTGCACTAAATCCAGAAATCGAGGACGCGGACGATCCGACCATAGGACGACCAACGCTGCAACTGACCTGTAGGAGTTTGCTATGATAACAGATATTTTTGGAATGACTAATTACAAGAAGAACGAGAAAGAAATATTAGAGCTCGTAAGTAAGGAAATCTGTGAGCAACTTAGCGAAGAGCTCAATAAAAAAATAGATTCTATTATAATTCATGTCGATGTAGACCGCAGATACGTACGTTATAGTCCTACGTCATCTTTTACGATAAATTCAATGGAGTTCTTTAAAGTTGATATAATGTCCGGGTCGCATTTTGAGACAATTGATGGGAAGGCTGCAGAAAGTATTTATAAGCGATATCTTGAATTAGTAGGAAAATATGCGTTGCAATTCAAAAAACCGTTTACCTGTAAGAGCCTATTATAAACTCAACAGTTGGAGGACCCCATAGTATGACACGAGAAGAGATTATAAAAGAAGCGATGGGTTACGCACAAATTGGACGTTTCGGTTACTACAAAGGAACTTACGATGAGATGTTAGCTGTTTTAAAATGTTTTGCTGATACTGATGCAGAATACGTGAATTTTCAAGATATGCGATGGCACTTAGATGAGAAAAACGGAAGACTTTATTATGAGCGCTTGTTTGATCAGTGGGAGCCAAAACCAACGCCATGGTATCAAAAATCATTTATTTGTAGGAGTTTATTATGAGAGACGAGATTGATGAACTCAAAATGATTAAAGGTTTCATCAGAGAATATAAAAAACTTTATCCATCTGCACCTGATATAGATGAAAGCCGAATTAAACCAGACCTTGAATACTATGGATTTTGGGGAAGAACCGATAAAGAAATATACGATCAAATTGTGTATTTGACTAGAAATTCGAGATCGTTTATTTGCAGGAGCCTTTTATGATTATTGAATGGACAGAAGAAGAAGCAAAACTTCTGATAGATGCGGTTGCTCGCGGAGACAGTATCGGGTCTTATGATGATGAATTGTTAATTTCAGATGGACAATTCGTTGGGCTTGATAACGGTCATAGCATTTCAGATAAAGAAATATATGAATTTTTTCGTGAGCGGTGTCCTGAAGCAAGTATTGAAATAAAGAAAAAGAAATCATTCGTATGTCACAGTTTGTTATAAGAGCGCTGCAGCGCTGCAGAGGAAGCAGCAATGAGAGTATTATTCGTGAAGCCAGAGAATTACAAAGCAGTATGTAACTGGTATGACAGATTAAAAGAAGTAAAAAATCATCCAAAGACAACTGTAATATGTCAAAGCCCAGAAGAGTTCCGCGCACAGTTCGACAAAGATAAATTTGGAGTCAAATATACTACTTTTTATTTCGATGAAGAATTTGGAATGATCAACACTGTAAAATGTTTTAAAGAATTTGTGAGACTATATGGCGATGAGGATGCGCGGTATATATCTGAGGCGATGAAAATGCGAACCATCAGTATTGACAGATTGTTGTTGGCGGGCGATTTCAATGTATTTAAAGGATTTTGTATTGACCCGTGCTGCATTGATGACGTTATTAGGAGCGCGAAAAGGCCGTTGTCATGCAAGAGTCTGTTGTAATAGGAGATTAACAAAATGGATGTTATTGACTTAGATTTTATTGGAAATCCAGAGAAGTATTATGGTTATTGTATATCAAACGATTTAGCAAAAAACGCAATCATTACTATTCCAAAAGAACAGCTTGTAGAAGAATCCATATGGGATAGAATAAAAACTATAGAAGAGCAAATCGCAGATATTTACAACCAATTAGATAAACTAAAGAAGCCATTTCGGTGCAAATCGCTTCTATAAGGAGGACTATTATGAAAGAAGAAGAATTTTCAAAACAGGATATTTTTAATATTGGATTTGCCGTAGTTGATGCGGTGCGCAATTATAGTGTCACAGTAGAAAATATCATTGACGCGATTCAAGTATACGCAGACTGGCAGGAAGTTATTGGTGACGCTTCACTGTATGACACGCTCTGGATGGAAGACTATACGCCTATGTCCCCTTCTTTGACCCGATATTTATATCATAAGCTATATGGGTTGGAAGAATACGATAACGACAGTGAGGAGGATTACGGCGATGAGTGACCGCAAGCGAGACAAGAATTCTAAGAGTACATATATGAGAGCAGCCCGCAAACAGCGCATGATTGAAAACCAGTTTATGCAGGAGATCGAAAAAGCGCAGGAGGCTCCGGCATCTAAATATAATAAAAAATCCCACAAGCAACGACGCGAGTGGGATGATGAAGAGTAAGGAGGCGTGCAACAGTGGATAAAGATCCTAAGAAGCCCGACGATCTGCAAGACGAAAACGGCCAGCAGGGCATGATGAGTACAAATATTCCTTTGACTATTGCAGTATCAGCTTTTATCAATAGTAAAAATTGGTTTGATTGGATACTGCACGCTGCTGAGACACTGGTAATCTTCTACTTGACATATCAGATTATTGGCAAAGTGTTATTCGTTGCGCTGGTTATTACTCCCCTTCTTGTATTTTATATCAGCAGCGCAATTAATTGTTACTATGCTGTGTGCGATGGCGAGTGGGATGGCAGCGATGATGACTCTGGCGATGACGATGATTTCCATAACAAATTAAAGTAAAGGAGTTTAGGAAAATGGCTGATGAAACAATTATTGAAGTCACGCCAGCAGATATAAAAGCAAGAGAAAAAATGATTGGAAAGAAATTCGAACATCTTACAGTTATTAAAGCTCTTGATGAAAAAGTAATCAAATATAATGATCGTCAAAAATTTAGGCAGTGGGTTTGTCAGTGCGATTGTGGACGAACAAGAATTGCGAGAGATGATATTTTAAGACGAGGGATGGCAAAAACTTGTGGAGATAAGAACTGCGAATATAAGGGCTCTCGTCTAATTGATTTAACCGGAAAACGATTTGGGAAATTAACAGTTATTGAACGAGCTGCAGATTATATTTCGCCCAAAGGGAAAGCAACTACACAATGGAGATGTAAATGCGATTGTGGGAATGAAACCGTTGCAAGAACTGATCTTTTAAGGCATGGATATACGCAAAGTTGTGGATGTATTAATGCAACACAAGGTGGAGCATGGAAATTACCAATGTATCAAACATACTCTGGTATGATGGACCGTTGTTATAATCAAAAGTGTGAAAGTTATCCCCATTATGGTGCACGAGGTATAACGGTTTGTGATGAATGGAAAAATAGTGCATTAGCATTTTGTGAGTGGTCTTTTGCAAATGGTTACAAAGAAAACTCTGGATTGTCAATTGATAGAATTGATGTTAATGGAAATTATTGCCCAGAGAATTGTAGATGGACTGATATAAAAACACAAAATAATAATAAAACAGACACTCATCACGTTACTTATAATGGAGAGACTCATACATATTCTGAATGGGCGGATATTCTTAATCTAGGTTTAACGAGAGGTGTAATTTATAACCGAATATTTAATGGGTGGGATGACGTTGCTGCAATTACAACTCCACCAGGAGGAAAGAAAACAAAAAGGAGCGTGGGATAAAACTTGATCAGTCCTAAAAGTTATACAGTACGCAAGTATCCTCTAAGCCTATTTATAAAATATAATTATAAAATTCCTGCTGAAGTTGCGAACGATATTCAATATCAAGTGCTCCAGTCTGATACAATGTTGCTTCGTCAGATTAGAATTGTGTCAAACAATTATGACGATTACAATCCTTTTATCGTATTTATAGATGCAACTGGCGCTCAAAATAAGCCAAAAGTAGTTCGTCACTTGATTGAACATGGCGCAAAAATCGGTAAATATCATTTTTCTTTTGGCGACCGCAGCGCTTCTATGATTCGTCAATTTATTTTCTCAATGGTTGAATCTCACATTTGGCCAGAAGTTAATAAGCGAATCAGTATGGATTTGGATTTCAAGGACAAGCCAACGGTACTTAGTAAATATTATGCTTATCGCGGCCTTGTGCTTTCAAGTTGTCATTGTATCGCACTTCGAGAATGGTTCCCGAAAATTGTTGTTGTACCAGATACTTTTACAACTATTCCAAATCAAAAGATTAAATATGTTCGTGACGAAGAGGTTGAATTCGTAGATCAGAAAACTGGAGCAAAACGTACTTGGAAACAAAAAGCAATCGCTAAAAAAGAAACAGACATTGAAATCAATATGTTTGATGGATGCGGTATTGCTCATCCTTCTTTGATGCGCGAAGTAGAGCACAGAATTGGGACAACGGAACGAATCAATAGCATGGTGTTTCGTATGCCATATTTCAAAGGTGTTTTCAACGAAATGGATTATGTTTCATTTTACGAAGAGCGTGGCGTTACCGAAATCACCGACATTTGGGGTATCAAACATTCCGTGACTCGTGATGCAGAGCCGATGTTTATTGCTTGTGAAAGCATGTACAAGGGATATAAATATTTTAAGCAAGACGGAACTGTTAATGATTGGAATCGCTACAAGGAACTTGCTTTGAAATACGATCATGCATTAGGTATTGCAAAATGGAATTATCAAGCAGATAAAGAGGTTTTAGTTAGCTTAGGAAATTACCAGCTTATCCAAGACCTACAGAATGTTCCATTTGATGAATTTAAACATCTAGCAGATAAATCAGTAGATTGGTATGAAAAGATCGTAAGTGGTGATCCGATTTTTACATACTGTTTTCTTGGCGCATTATCTGATAATACTGAACCACTCAATCATTATGTTGCGGCTATTATGCGCAATCCAGAAATGGTCCATGAACCAAGTGTTAAGGATTATTTTCATAGTCTCCTCGATAAATATCGCAATGGATTTAAGTGTGGAAAGCTATTTTTTAACGCGACATTTAAATTTCTGCTTCCAGATCAAATCGCTTTAATGGAGGCTATTGCGAAGCTTCCTATAAAGGGTTGCCTTAAAGCCGATGAGTTTTATAGTTTTGATAGACGAGGTGTTATTTTAGGTGAACGAGCATTGGGACGCAACCCACATATATGTCACCAAGAGCATGTTAAGCTAAAAGGTGTTGACAATGAATTGACACAAAAATATTGCAGTCATCTTGTCAACTGCTGCATGATTAACGTGTTTTCAATAACCCCACAACGCTTGTCTGGAGCCGATTATGATGGAGACTTAACGCTGTTGTCAAATGAACCAATTATTATCAATACTATCCCTAATGATGGATATGTTACTATTGATATTGAAGACAAAGTAACCAGTCTTGCCCAAGTAGACAACCTTGAAAATAAGCTCGCTTGTACTCTCCGTGGTCTAAAAAGTATGATTGGCGAGATCAGCAATATGGCATCTGTATACCATAACCGTGTTGCACGTACAGAAGAGACAAAACAGCTATACGAAGATTATATTGATTTGCTTTCTGTGGCAAACGGGAAAGCCGTGGACTTCGCCAAAACCGGTGTGCTCTACCCTATCCCACGTCAAATCAGTAAGTGGGCAAAATCAAGTGGAATGCCATATTTCTTTAAATATAATGGTCCCTATTACGCCCGTCTCCATAATCTTAGTAAGGCACACAGCAATATGAATTTACTCTGTATGAGTCTCGAGCGTTGGGAGCGTGGAGTCCGTTGGCATAAAGAGCCTGCTGGTAGTTTTGATTGGCACATAATGTATGATTCGGAAATCGGCTATGATCAAGCTGTATTTGATGAGATCGAAGCCATTTTTCTAGACTTTAATAAATACCGCAAGAACCAGTTAGAGCTCGAAAAAAAATCCAAAAATTGGAAACTTTATCGTAAAGAGCTTGAAGGTATCATGACGAAAGAAGAAGCAAAGACCTATGAAACCAACTGGCAAGCAATTTATAACGTGTATCGTAATAAGTGCAAGCTGATCTGTCCTGATGTTCGTGAGTTGGCTAATATTCTAGTCGTGTTGTGCTATGAAAAATATCCTAACAAATTTAAAAAGTTCCTATGGCACATGGCTGGTGCTGGTGTGGTTGAAAATATCAAACCAGTTCCTGTGCAGTTACCAATTCACGACCCGAACGGCGAGTATGAATATCTTGGTCAGAGATACAGTCTGGCTGAGCCGAGAACCTATGAAGCGAGGGTGAAGTAATATGTTCAATAAACTCTGTGCTGTTTGTGCTAAATATAACGAATGCACATGGATGCAAATAAAAGCACTTAATAGTCCAATTGTTGATTTAGAAAGTATTATCGGATCAGGTTATTGGACGAGAACATGTTGTAAATATTTTGTTTATGATTCTACCAAAGAAGAACCAAGGGTAAATGATGAAGTTTAAGATATTAGAATTGAGACTTTTTGATATGAAAGGAAACGATATCACAGAAGTTGGAATTCGTTGTATGAAATGTGGGTGGTATCATAGTATAGCACAATATAAATGGGACGAATTGAAAAACATCCAAAATGATATGAGGTTTGTATTTTGCAAGGAATGTGGAAAAGAGACGCCACACAAATTAGAGGTTCTTCATGATTGATTTATTCAGTAAGAGAGGGTGAAATAATATGGATAATTTGAAAGATCTAGTTGCAATGGATAAACCTGAGCAAATGAATACACTTTATTGTCTATTTTGCTGCTCTACAAAAGTATATCCTGTTGTTGGAAAAGATATAAAATGTAAAAACAAATATCCGCCATATCAAGAAATTAAAATTCCAAGTATTGATGGACTATATTGTCCTGATTGTAAAACAGCTTATGCTATAGACAAAAATCTTGACGATGTAATTCAGAAGTGTAGAAATATTTCGGGTGATTTAAATTTTTATCCATCAGAAATAAAGGAGAAAATCGATGTTTAATCTATTCAAGAAAAAGAAACCACAACAAGAGGATTCCCTGCAGCAGATGGAATGCCCTAAGTGTGGCGGAACAATGACGCTGACAAGCGGGCTGACATATAAATTCCACTGCCGGGGACAAGAACTTGAAGCCTCAAATGTTACCGCCATGAAATGTGCGAATTGCGGCGAGATGATGTTTAGTTGGGATGAAGCTCAACGTATCCAAAAATTCGCTCATGAATCTGTGGGCTGGGAGGATAAAACAGAATGAGTTATCGGTGTTTTAAAGCAACGATTATCGCTTTGATAGGTACAATATGTTTATGCTTAGGTATTGGGATTTGGGCATCTATTCCACGCAAAAACAATGCAGGCGATAAATCTGTTGATAATGGAAGCTCTTTATATAGTATTTCTAATACGAAACTTATTTATGATGAGAACACAGGGGTTGTATACTATTGGTTGTATAGTGGATATATGGCTCCGTACTATAACGAACATGGACAACTTTGTCGTTATGTTGATGGCGAAATTACGCCAATTGAATAAGTAGGTGTTACAATGAATATAACTGAGCAGATCCTTTATTGGAAATCAAAACCTTATTCTTTTATTGATGCATATTTCGGCTCTCTACTATATTGGTACCAGAAAATTTATCTATGGATGTTTTGTAATAGGAGGTTAAATGGCTTATACAACATTTTATTGCAACGAAAATATACTTCTTGACAATTGGAAATACTATCATGAATCAAACCTGATGCTGCGTAATTTATTAAAGCGGACAAGCCTCTCCCCTATTGAATGTGCCACGATTTATTATGAACGAATGCGAAACCCCGAGTCTGTCAGTTATGATCGCAGCCATCTGATTCAAACATTCAGCCGAGGGCGCAAAAATAACGCACCAATACTTGACATACATCAAGTTGTTTTATATCAGAAAGATTTAGATTATATCACTGACGCTCGCCGCCGCTATCACATCAACTGGGCACAGCTTAGAGTCTTGCTTGGAATTATCTTCTTCTGCCGACTATATGGCAGTGACACGGTGGCATTAGACACTGATTTTAAAATGAAGCGGTTTGGAAAATGTTTTGATGAACAGACAGAGATCATGTATCACGGTGGACCCAACTGGGACGATGGATACAACACGGTACGCGGCATGTACGAACTGTCTGACGTGCATCACCTACTCTATCGAACTGGAACAGACGATATTGGCTGCTTATACACATATCCGAATTTTACACTTGATAAAGATGACGTAATTGCGTACACATTCAATGTAACACCTGAGAACAATCGATTGAATCTTAGTAAAGTGGCACGGGAATTGTTTGATCCCAAAGAATGCTATTGTACTGTTTGTGGTGAAAAATATATCGCAAAGAGACCGAATGCCAGTCTATATTGCAAAGAGTGTGCTACAGACAAAGAGAAGGCACGGTTAGCGAAAATCAAACGGAATTGACGAAGATACACGAAATTAACTTTATTTTCTTAATATATGAAAGGGCATATCTCTTTCAACTTTAAATTTAAAAGGAGATTCAATACATATGATTGAAATTACTAAGAACGAAGCAACTTACCTGCGGAAGATCATTCCCAACGTGCACATTACTCGTACTACTCATAAGTGGTACGCGGAAGAAATCAAGTCTGTTCTAACCCAGCTGCCCGGCAATGTTGAAGCCGAGGAAGCGTTGCGCGAACTAAATCGCACTCATCGCACCAACTCTAATTTTGAGATCTGAGGTGCAGAATGGACGAAATTAAAAAGAATGAATTCAGAAAGACGGATGACGAATCCTTTGACGAGTACATGATGCGTATTGGCAATGCGTGCTCTGAGCGAAAATTAACATGGGATCAAGCAGCCGTAGTTTTGAACGAAGCTACAAATTCCAATTTTGGGGAATGTGCTTATCGAAAAAAGTACAAGTCGTGGAAGGCCGGCTACGACTACGCGCTTGAACATATGAGCGATAGCACTGTGGCAGACGAATTGCAGCGGCTGAAGATAGAACAGGTCAAGATGCGAGACGAGCGGGCGGCAACAAACAAGGTTTATCGTGATATTGCGCGTGCTGAATCCATCAAGGAAATGATCGCAAGTGCTGTTGTGCCATACGACAAGAATGATTTTCTGAATATTGTACAGTATGAAGGCAGCGGACATGACTTAATTGTGTGCTTATCTGACCTACATACAGGTGCTGGCATTGATTCGGCATGGAACAAGTTTGATAAGGAAATTTTAAAGGCAAGGCTGGAAAGCTATGTCACTCAGGTATTTAACATCGTTGAGCGACATGCCGCTGAAAAGATTCATGTGTTGTTGCTTGGTGATCTTATCAATGGCCATATTCATATCAACACTCGAGTTCAGAACAATGAAAATAGTATCGAACAGGTTATGACAGCCGCAGAGTTGGTGAGCAACTTTGTAGCAGAACTGTACGAAGTATGCCAACACATTGATGTGTATTCGGTCAGCGGCAATCATTCACGGGTTTTCCCCAACAAGGAAGAACAAGTTGCAGGAGACGAGCTCGAAGCGCTGATTCCGTTCTATATGAAGGCACGGCTACAGAATCTGGCTGGCATTGAAGTAAAAACAGAGAAGCTCGATCCTACGTTTGGTGGATTTAAGGCTCGTAATAGTCTGGTGATGTATGCACATGGAGACAAAGACTCCCCTGCTAACGTCGTCGAACACTTGACCATGATGGTAAAACAGCCGATTGATCTGGTCTTCCTTGGACATCGCCACACAAACGGAATGACAACTGTGCACGGGACAAAGGTTATTGAAAGCGGCTGCGTATGCGGCACTGATAGTTATGCCGTTGGTATTCGTAAGAATGATATCCCACAGCAGGCCGTAGCTGTTATTGCTGATGATGGTTTGACCTGTCTGTATGATGTGAAGCTGGAAAAGCCAGCAAAGATAGTAATTTAACATTGTAATTCATAGAGATTTTTAGACGCTCTGGGCTTAACCGCTCAGGGCGTTTTTATATGTCGCAGGTGACAGCGCCGGTGTGCTGACTTGGCTCATAACCAAAGATAGAGTGGATCGTCCCCACTACCTGCACCCATGAAATTAAATTGTAAAGGAGGTTCCAAAATTTAAAGATGGAAGAAAAATTTCATAAAGATTTAGGAGGCGATTACTTCTACTGCTATTCCCGCCGTTGTGCATTCTTTATTCGTGCAATGGGAATTTTCTATGAAGAGATTGGCGAGCATCCAACTACGGGCTCTGTATATACAAAGTTCCACAAAACAAAAAAGCTCAATGAAATTTTAAAACTGTGGGATGATATCAAGTATCGCTTCGACAATATGTCAGATGACGGAACGGTGGTGAAGGATTATGGCCAGAACTGCCGTTGAAAAGAAACCGCCACGCATTAAGGTCCCCGCCTCATGGAGTGGTGGTAAATGTATGTGCTGCGGAAAGATCTATGATGTGCGTAAGGGAAACTTCTCAAAGACGCAGAGTCAGTGGTTTATGGGTAACGATGGATATTTGCCGTGGTGCAACGAATGCAAAGAAGAAATGTTCAACTTCTATGTAAAGAAATACGGAGACGAGAACGAAGCAATCAAGCGACTGGCTATGCTGTTTGATATGTTTTACTGTGATGGGCTTCTTGAGGCCGCAGATCACTCTACTCCCGGTTCTCCAAAAATCAATACATATATGGGACGCCTTAATATGCGACAGCACGCCGGGAAGTCTTACGACGATACATTGGATCAGGAGAAGAAGGACGCGCTGGCTGCCGGTCGTACTGGTAACACAAAAGTCACTCAGAAGATGATTAGATTCTGGGGTGATGGATTTGATGAACGTGATTATTTATTCCTTGAGGATCATTATCAAAATTGGATCACTCGTCAAGAATGTAAAACTGTTTCGCAGGAGACTTTGTTTAAGCAAATTGCAAAAGCAGAACTCAATTCTGAAAAAGCATACGCGACTGGTGATACAAAGAAAATTAAAGAAGCAACTGACAATTTATTGAACTTGATGACTTCTGCTAATGTTAAGCCTAATCAGACAAATGATAATGCATTAGCAGAATCAAACACATTTGGAACACTGATTCAAAAATGGGAAGAAGAAGAACCAATCCCAGAACCAGCACCCGAATGGCAAGATGTAGACGGTATCGGCAAGTATTTTAGGGTGTGGGTATTAGGTACTCTATTGAAGATGTTTAATCTGCCTAATCCTTATCAAGAAGAGTTTGATAAAGAAATGGAAAGATACACAGCTCATAAACCATCGACTACTGAAGATGACTCGGCTGACGGCAATTTACGAGAGACGATTTTCGGTCCTGGCGAAGGCGGTGGTTCGTCTTGAGTAATGAAAAATTGACAGATAAAGAAGTTGCCAATTCGAAATCAGAAAAGATAATGAATACTGTTGCCGTTCGGTGTTCGTTCTATAGGGCCAATCCGCAGCGATTCGCAAAAGACTGTTTGAATTTAAACTTAAAACCATTTCAGCAGTTGCTTTTATTTTTGATGGTCCGATGCACAGGTTTTACATTCATCGCTGCCCGTGGCATTGGAAAGTCCTTTTTGACTGCCATATTTTGTGTGATCACTTGTATTCTTTGGCCCGAAAGCAAAGTATGTATCGCGTGTAAAGTCCGAACGCAGTCTATAAATATCCTTGATGAGAAAATCATGAAGGAAATATATCCAAACAGTCCATTGCTGCGATCAGAAATAAAAAAATGGGAAATCAATAATCAGAAGGCAGAAATCTTGTTTAAGAATGGTAGCTATATCAAAGTTGTCACTGCAAATGATAGTTCGCGCGGTTCTCGTGCCACTGTTCTTGTCTGTGATGAGTATCGCTTACTTTCTAAAGATGTTATCGATCTGATTCTGAAAAAGTTCCTAAATATTGTTCGTCATCCTGGCTATCTTAATAAACCGGAATATGAGCACATGGCTGAACGAAACAAAGAATTTTATCTTAGTTCTGCATGGTTCCAAAACCACTGGAGTTATGAGAAGTGCAAGGATTATTTTGTCAACATGATTGATCAAAATAAAAAATACTATTGTGTTTCTTTCCCTTATCAGATGTCAATTAAAAGTGGGCTACTTCTCAAAGAAGCTATCGAAGACGAGATGTCTGAATCCAGTTTTTCTGATTTGACGTTCGCTATGGAAAACGAATGTAAGTGGCTGGGCGCTACCGAGGGTGGATTATTCCAATTCGATGACATCAACAAAACTCGTGTCATTGAAAAGGCATTTTATGCTCCAAATATCGTACTCTCCTCCGCTGCGGCAGAGATTCCGAAAAAGAAAAACGGAGAAATCCGCATTCTGACAGCTGATATTGCACTAATGAGTTCCAAGAAAAATGACAACGATGCAACAAGTATCTTCCTTAATTGTATGATACCAAACAAATCTGGACGTTATACTAGCAATTTCGTTTACTCAGAGAACATAGAAGGTATGAGCATACAAGATCAAGCACTGAAACTACGCCGCTACTTCGAATATTTTAACTGTGATTATCTCGGTATCGACGCTCGCTCAGTTGGTATTCCGATGATCGACCTGCTTATGCGCGATATTTATGACCCTGAAACTGGCGAAACCTATCCAGCAATCAGCTGCTGCAACAATACGGAAATTGCCGACCGTTGTTCTGATAAGGCTGCCAAGAAGGTCATTTGGGCTATCATGGGCAGTTCTCAATTTAATAGCGACGTGGCCATTGGTCTGCGCAGTGGCTTCCAGCAGGGACGCATCCACCTTCTGCAAAGCGAATATAGCTGCGAGGATCAGTTACGCAAACTATATAAAGGATACGATAAAATGTCGCCCAGCGAACGAGCTGCTCTACAAATGCCGTATATCAACACCGGGCTTGCAGTCAATGAGCTTGTCAATTTGGGCTACGAAACAGTAAACAACGTAATCAAGGTCAAGGAGAAATCAGGATGTCGCAAAGACCGTTACTCTTCCCTGTCCTATAATTATTATATTGCGCAGCAAGTTGAGCGCAGCATGGAGAAACGGCATAACAAACCGAAGCTGCTCGATTTTAACTTCCGTGCGCCAGTATTGAAGAAGGGAGGGCTGTAATGGCTGAAAATATAATGAATAAAAAGGTCATGGTCACGAATTCCAAAAGTGGAAAGACCTCCTATGTTACATATTCTGATTTAGTAAGTGGCGTTTATGCTAATCTATCAAAGATTGGCATTCGCAACCTTGAATCCACGTCAGAGACAAATCCGACATATACCAAATATACAAAGGATCAAATTGTAAAGTATCTTGCTAATCCAGCTAGTTACGAAAAGCAACTGCGGAATATGAGCAAATATCTGTTCAATATTTCAAACTACTATCGTCGGCTGATTCAATATTTTGCGAATATGTCTACATTCTCTTATGAACTTGTTCCCTACGGTCTTGATCGATCTAAAAGCATCAATCTGAATAAGTTTAAGAAAGCATACTACGCAAGCTCTACAGCTGTTGAACTGATGAACATTCCACACGAAGCAACCAAGATTTTGACGATTGCATTTCGCGACGACGTTTATTATGGATACGCATGGGAGACGAATGACAGTTTTGCTTTCCAGAATCTAGATGCAGACTATTGTAAAATCAGTAGCATTGAAGATGGTGTATACAACTTTGCATTCAACTTTTCATATTTTGATTCAAACCAAGACAAGCTACTGAATTATCCGCCCGAGTTCCAGACTATGTATAACACCTATAAAACCAATACTCAGTTATATAAATGGCAAGAATTGGATAGTTCTAAATCAATCTGTATTAAGGTAAATGAGCATGACTATATCCCAATTCCACCGTTTGTGAGTCTATTTAGTGCTCTGGCGGATATTGAAGATTATCGTGCCATCAGCAAGAACGCCAGCGAAGCCAATAACTACAAGGCTATTGCGATGGAAATTCCTATCAACGACGAAGATGGTTCGTTCCTGATTGACTATGAAACTGCCAAAGAGTTCTACGACATGATGAGCAATGTATTGCCGCCGAATATTGGTGCGATTTTGACGCCCATGAAATTAACTGACTGGAATTTTGACAAGAGCGGTGTAAATAGTGATACGAACGAGGTTGCAAAGGCCGAAGCAACACTATTTGCGCAAGCTGGTGTAAACAAAATCTTGTTTGGCGGCGGCGATGACCCGGCTGCTTCAACGCTGAATCTGTGTACTGTAAATGACCAAATGATTGTATTTGCGGTGATTCGTCAGCTGGAGCGTTGGGTCAATCGTAAACTTAAGAGCGTATCAAGTTCTTATAAATTCCGTATCAATTTCCTGCCGGTGACACATTACAACCGTGCCGAAATGCATGAGCGATATCTAAAGGACGCCCAATATGGCATTCCAACACGTAGCGCTATCCTTGCAACCGCCGGGTTTGCTGGCACGGATTATGAAAATATGGCTTATCTTGAGAATGATGTACTCGGCTTAAATAATGTTGAAGTTCCGCTTAAAAGTTCTAATACACAGTCTGGCGCTGTAAACGAGGGCGGACGCCCATCTAATGCAAGTGAGGGCAAACAATTAAGTGACGCTGGCGAAGTAACAGCAGATAGACAGGAGGAGTAACATGGCACAATATCTATGTGAAATAGTCGTGCATGGTTCTCACGCCGCCAGGATGTCGAAGTTTTTGATAGAACACGGCGCTCTCCTGCTACGAAAAGATCCACCAAACAATTATGTATTTATCAATGATAATGTATTTGAAAATGCTCTGGCTGAGTTGCAGATTGCAATTCGTCAGGGCTTTTATTTTGCGGGCGAGGAGGTGAAAGCAGAATGAATCAACGATATCCAATCTCTTTTTCAAAGAAGAATGAATATGAAACTTCTGATTTTCGCTTCATCGATGTCTGTATTGATGTGATGCACACAGGAGCAAATCTTAATAAGACCAGCTTCACAAAAGATGTTATCAACAAAGCTGTCCCGACTATCGCCAATATGCCGATTCTTGGTTATGTAGTGAATGAATTGGACGATGAAGATAAAGATTTCAAAGGTCATGAGCACGAGCTACGAATTACTGATACTGATGTCAAATATCTGTATGCGGGGCAAGCTTATGGTGTGATTCCTGAATCATGCAACCCGCGTTGGATTATTAAAGATGACGGAACCGGCACAGAACGTGAGTATTTGCGTGTTGACGGCCTGATTTGGACAAAATTTGGAGATCCAGTAGATATCTTCACTCGCGATGTGACAAAAAACCACAGCGTAGAGTTGACCGATATGATTTGCGAGGCTAAACGCGATGATGGAATTACTCCCGTTTCGTCTTTTAAGTTTGATGGTTGCTGCATTCTGTCGACCACCGATCCGAAGATTCAGCCAGCAATGACTGGGAGCTGTGTAACCGCCAATTTTTCTGTTGACGATATCACATCTCAAATTCGAGAGCGTCTCTATGAGTATCAGGCTCTCACGCAGAATTATGCTGCACGAAATGAAAATCCATCCGATGAGGAGAAAGGAGATAAAACACCAATGAATGAAAACGAGAAGAATACGACCGTGGTCGAAAATCCTGAAACCGTGACTCCTCCGGCAGAAAATACAGTACAGGAGCCCGACGTCCATACTGCCGAGAATACTACTTCGGCAGATGGCGAAGGTGAGACTCCTGCGGCTGAAAATGCTGTAGAAAATGAGGGCGAGGGTGAATCTGCTCCGACTGAAAATACAGCACCGGCATCTGAAGATGAGCCCACCGCTATTGAAAACAATGAGTTTACTCTAACCACAGTTCAGCTGATGGACGAGATCGGTACTAAGCTTGCCGAGCACACTCATCCTTCTAGTTGGGATTCTGAGTATATGATTCCAGATTTCTATTTTGAAGATCTGATGCCTGAGACAGTGGTGGTTCGTTGCTCCAAGACATGGCAGCTGATGGGCATTCCCTACTCTATGAATGGCGACAATGTTGTTCTGGATTATGAGAATATCAAGCGCATGAAGGTTGCATATGAGGATTGGGATGAGGGTGAAGTGATGCCTGGCACTATTGCCGCCTTTACTACTCTGACTGACAAAATCGCTGAGCTGTCTGACAGCTTTACTAAAGCAGCTAATGAAGTTAGTGAAATCAAACCCAAGCTGGAAGCATATCAGCAGGCCGAAGCTGAGGCAGTCGCCGCAGCAGAAAAGGCTAAGCGCGACGAGCTGTTCTCTATTATGGATGAAAAGCTGGGCGCAAATGCGGAATATACCGCACTGAAGGAGAACACGGAGATTACTTATGCCGAGCTGGAGACTAAGTGCTATGCGCTGGTTGGTCGTCAGTCCGCTGAGTTCTCTTATGTTCCCACTACTAACAATAGAGGAACTGTCCGCTTTGGCGTGGGTGGCACCCAGAACGGTTCAGACGCCGCGTATGGTGGCCTGATGGAACACTATCTCGGCAAGTAAATAATTCAAAATTTTAGGAGGTACATAATTATGGCAAATATTAAGCATGCTGTTGTGCGCACTGATAATCTGGGTGGCACCAAGAATGGTGAGCAGCTGGCAAGTGTAATTTTCTATTCTAGCAATGCTCCCGCAGCAATTGATAACGGTAACATCGTTGTTCTGGGCGAGAAGCTGGGTCGTGAGGCTTATAAGGCAACTGCTCCCGCAGCTGGTGCAGTGAAGGAGGATCTGTATGTGATTGCAGAGGAAGAGCTGTTCTATGATCAGACTGTCGCTCACTATCTGACTGAGTGGGTCAATGAGGCAGGTAAGACCATTCGTGCATATTCTCTGGACTCTAAGGGTGGCTTCTCTGTGACCGCCGAGGCTTTCGAGGGCACTCCCGAGATTGGCAAGACTGTTGGTTATACCGCTGGTTCTACCAAGATTACCGTTCAGACCGATGCAGCTGATGACACCACTTTCGGCACAATTCTGGAGAAGGAGACTGTCGGCTTTGGCGATGGCAAGTATACTTACTTCTACATCGGCCTGAAGTGATCCCAAAGTTCAAGAAATTAACATAACGCCGTCCGTGTAATAGCGGGCGGCCATTTTTATTATAGGAGGTTTATACCATGGCTATTGATTCTAATCTGATCAAGCTGGCTGTTGATGGCTACAAGGGTCACGTCGCCGGTGATTACTCTGTTAATGATACTCAGGAGGCTCTGCGCAAAGCTCTGATTGAGGCAAACGGTGGCTCCACAAAGCTGGATCTGAAGGCTGTTCGCGACGGCAAGTGCGCTCAGGTTTTCGCAATTGTTGAGGAACTGGTGAATGTTATCCACGAGGAAGGTCTGAAGGGCGACGAGTTCTTCATGAACATGGTCGAGGATCGCAATATGTCTCTGGGCGACACCAACAAGTTCCATATCGAGAAGGAGTGCCTGTTTGCTGTTGCTGATATCGCTGAAGGTACTCAGGGCATTCGTCGTCAGCGCATCGAGGGTGGTCAGGACATCACTGTCAATACTCAGCTGCGTGCCGTGAAGATCTATGAGGAACTGAACCGCGTGCTGGCTGGCCGTATCGACTTTAACAAGTTCGTTGATCTGGTCGGCAAGTCTTTCACCAAGCAGGAGCTGGATGCTGCATATGCTGCTTTCACCGGCATGTTCTCCAAGCTGCAGGCTCCCTATACTGTGACCGGTACTTATGACGAGGAGAAGCTGCTGGATCTGATCGAGCACGTTGAGACTTCTACTGGTGAGTCTGCTGTTATTATCGGCACTAAGAAGGCTCTGCGCAAGATCAAGACTGCCACTATGTCTGATTCCGCTAAGGAAGATGTTTACGCAATGGGCTATATTGGTCATCTGGCCGGCACTCCTCTGGTGGCTGTGAAGCAGCGTCACAAGGACGGCACCGACGACTTCCTGCTGAGCGACGATGTCATCTACGTGTTTGCTGGCGATACCAAACCCATTAAGCGCGTTACCGAGGGCGACGTCACTATGCTGATGGGCAACCCCATGGACAACGCTGATATGACTCAGGAATTCCTGATGATGAAGCGCACCGGCATTGCCGTTATCTTTGATCGTGACTTTGGCGTGTACAAGCTGTCCTGATCATCAAATTAAAATGTTATATAGGCGGTAGGGACTTCCCTGCCGCTTCTTATTATATAGGAGGAAATAATGGCAAGACGTGCAACTACAAAAGCTGCGGCTCCCAAGGCAACTACTGCAAAAACTCCCGTTGAGCAGCCCGTTGTTTCTACCGCAGAGATTACAAATGAAACTATGGTCGAGTGCCGAAGTGGTGTCTCTGGCAATCTGATCTATAAGTCCTCACTGAACCCCGGTTATGTAGTCGAGTGGAGCGGTCTGGGCGAGATTCAGGAGATGGAGTATCGCGAGCTCGTTTCTATGCGTGGTAATCAGCGCCGTTTCTTTGAGGAGAATTGGATTCTGATTGATGACCCCGCCGTTATCAAGAAGCTGGGTGTCGGTCGTTACTATCAGAACAGTCTGTCTACTGATGACTTCGAGGATGTATTTAATATGTCCGCCGACGAAATCAAGGAGATTGTGCCCACTTTGCCGGGCGGTACCAAGGACGCCATCGCATCTGAGGCTAAGAAGAAGATTGATTCTGGCGAGCTGGACAGTCGCAGTGCTATCAAGGCGCTGGAGGACTCTCTGGATGTTGAACTGGAAGATACCATCTAAATAAAGGAGGCGGGCTATGGCAACCACTTTTGAAAGTATCTATGCCCGCTGTCGTGGGCGAATCAAAGATTATGACAAAGAAGGCTACACAGACGAAATGTTTGCGGCCGTCGAAAAAGACCTGCTTCAGGCAGCGATTGACGATTTTGCAGACATCTGTGTTAATGACCTGACAGATTACGACGAGGAGCTCGAGATGTTCAACATTACGCTGTCTCGCAAAGAGCAGAGTATTCTCGCTCTGAGTATGATTGTTCACTGGTTAGAGCCTTACGTCTTTAATTCTGACGCACTAAAAAATGCCATGAGTACAAAAGATTTCTCTATGTTCTCTCCCGCTAAACTATTGGAGCAGATGAAAGACTTGTTACAATATTCAGAACGGAAATTGAAAGCCGAAATGAATGGCTACTCGTTCAGAGTAAACAAGGTTTCTGAGCTGACTGAGTAAGGCGGTGGCTTATGACTCGATCAGAATATAGAAAAATGCTTAAACTTAATGGACCAACCCAGCGTGACAGAATAATTAACAAGTCAATTCACGACCAAAATAAGTTGGCTCCAGTCAGTCCTTCTTTTAAAGATGTGACGATTGATAATATCCCGCGTAAACTGAATATTATTTCTTCAACTGTTATGGATCAAAAGATCATCCATACTCTGCCGGGCGAAGACTTTTCTATTGGAAGCATTGTCTATTGGAGCAAGAGCCACTGGTTGATTACAGAAAGAGACCCGGAAGATGAGATTACAGTACGTGGACGTATTCAGATTTGTCGAAAGGAAATCAAATGGCAAGACGATAATTCTCACGAAATTCATTCTTTGTGGGCTACAGTTGAAAAGCCATATTATTCCAATCTGGAAGAGAATAAGCAGATGAGCTATTCTACTCGCGAATTCCGTATCCAGATGCCTTTCGATGAATACTCTGCCAATCTTAATATTGGTAAGCGGCTAATGCTGGAAATTATTAACGATGTGCCTAAAACATATCGTATTACTTCGGTCGACCAGATGACAAGCCGTATTGACTACAATAACGAACAGGTCGGATTTCTCTCTTTTAACGTTGAACAAGATCTATATAATCCAGAGACCGATAATGCTGAGAAGATGATATGTGACTATGTTCCTATTGAAGATACAGAAGAAATTCCGCCAGAAGTCGTCTATCCGCCGCAGGAGGCTGAGCCAGAATATGTTCTTAGTATTGATTTTACCGGAGCTCCGACAGTTCAAGCCGGCGGTTTCGGTAAGCTGTTTACAGCAAAAATCGATGGTGAGACATGTGAAGTGGCAAATTGGACTTTACAGGGCGATCATGTCCCTGATGAGATTCATTTTAAGAACGCGGAGGATTCTGTGTCTAGCGCAAAATGTAAAGTAGTTTGCGCTGATAATCCCAAGCTGATTGGAACCATTGTATCTTTGACAGTTCAGTCAGGTAAATTAACCGCCGATATTGATTTGGAGGTGATCTGATATGAATTTGGAAGAGATTGGTTCTTTCAAAAATAAAGTAATATCAAAGCTGATAAACGATGACAATATTCTTGATGTCCTTCTGGGGGACATTGATGACATTGAAGATCCTGAAACTGCCCTGCTTGGTAAGGACGGGTCAGGAAAGGGCGGCTGTGTGTTCAAATATGAGTTTGTTCCAGACACCCAAGAGAATTCCAAGACATTTTTGTGCGTTGAGGTGGTGCCTGAAGAAACTGATGGCGATACGATTACAGACATGACGATCTATGTGTTCGCATATTGCAGCAAAAATCTCATGCAGACATATCGCCGCAAAGGACAAGCTGGTACTCGGATTGATGTTCTCGCAAGTGACGTTGATAAGATTTTAAACGGCAACGCTGAATTTGGAATTGGTCCACTTGAATGGGTGGGCAGCAGTATTTATAAACCAGCACAACCCTATTATGGTCGTATGCTCGTTTATCGCGTTGGAACTTTTCGGAGGGCAAGGCGATGATTCGATTAAATTATATAGACCATATCAGCCCTTATGGTGTCATGCTGCGCGAAGTAGGTCGAATTCACTCACCTATTCTTGGAGATATTTTGAAGCTCGGCTACAACCAGTATCAGCGAGTATTGACTTTATTTTTGTATACACCAGAAAAATATTTCACGGACTTCTCGACAGATGCCAAGATAGAAAATCCGTGGAATCAGTTCACAAATGAACAAAAAAATGAACTGACAATGTTTGATATCCTAACAGCCAACGAAGAAGCCAGATCCGAATTGATTTCGGGTTTGGCTCTTTTTATTTTCGGTAATTTGGAGTGGGATGAAAAATATCGCGCAATTTTGATTGATAAACAAGTCGATTCAAAAGGCAATGCGTCAATTGGCGGCTTTGTTAACAAATCAAATTACAAGACAGTTGTTCAAGTAATTTTGCAGCTACTTGATATTGCGGATGACGATATGCCTGAAGAGAATCCTAAGTTTAAAACCGAGAAAGACCGGCTGTTTTGGGAGAAATTTCAGAAAAAGAAGAAAGAGTTCGCAAAAACAAAAAAAGGCGACCCCAATTTGGAGTTGCCTAACATGATCTCGTTATTGTGTACATTTCATCAGAGTCTGAATTATTCAAATATTTGTGCCCTCACCATTGGTCAGATACGAGACACGTTCTCCCAACTGATGAAGGCAAAACAATTAAATATCGCAGAGATGAACTATTCAGTTTGGGGCGGAAAGTATGACCCGTCACAGTGGATAGAACGCATCGATAAAAAAGATGAAAACATAGGAGGATAACAATTATGGCTAACAAGAATGCTAATTTTGCCAACCGCGAAGTTGCTGACCTGATGCTGAAGAACTATTCCACTAAGAAAATGTTCCTGAATGTCGATTGGGCTAACGTCACTTCTACTTCTTTCGAAGGTGACCGTGTGTTTGCTACTGGCGGTCAGGGCGCTCCCAACCGCGTGCAGTTCGACGGTTCTCGTACCGGCACTCTGACCATCGAGGCTCAGGTGTATCCCGTCAAGGTCTTCCAGATGCTGTCTGGTAACGATCTGGGTACCACTGCAAACTTCCTGAAGCGCGAGAAGGTTACCGCTGCCGACACTGCCAAGCTGACTCTGAGCGAGGCTGCTGCCGGTGATTACGTGCAGGTCTTCAAGGCCGACGACGATCTGGGTGCCGAGCTGACAGCTACCGTGGCTGAGAAGGACGTCACCGTCACTGTCGAGAGCGGCGTCGACTACATTGTGTATTACTACAAGAAGTCTGCTAAGCCTCAGGTGGTACATCTCGATTCTAAGCACTTCCCCAAGGCATATCGTGTCGAGGGTTCTATTCCCTACAAGACCGAAGACGATGTCATTATCGAGGCTCATCCGATTTGGTATAAGGCTGTTCCGCAGGCTGGTTTCGAGCTGTCCTGGCAGAATACCGGCGATCCCGTTTCCCTAACCATGACCTTCGACGTTCTGGCTGATGCTGATGGCAACATGTTCGACTTGGTTTTTGATGGCGAATAATTGTCGAATAGTAAATCAGAGGTAGAGTCTTTCGGGGCTCTACCCCTTTTATGAGCGCACGACCGCTGGAGCAGTCATGCGTTGATATGAGGAAACTCACGAATAAGAAGAACACCCACACAGCGGACCAGCTCTCTAATTTGCATAGAGGCTTCAGTGATCGTTCGAGCAGTTTGGCCCCATTACGCCTGTGGCTGGCTTAAAGTCTTCGCCGATGCCAAAATCGACATGACACTAGCAATAAGACCGATAATCATACAAAACGTTTCGAAATCAATCTCCATAGGGCCCTCCTTTCTACCAGCAGCCTAACTACTGGATTTCCGGGAAGCCCCTACGATAACATCCACATATTTAAATAAGCCCCAAAAGGGGTGTGCAGGTGTTCTTCGAGTTTGAATTTTACCATATTCCAAAACAAAAAGGAAGTGTTTATTATAAAAATCTTAGCTTTTGACCAAGCGTTAATAAAGACCGGAGTTTGTACATTAGACGACGGTGCTGTATATCACTCGCTGATTGATTTAAGTAAAACCAAAAACCCAGCTGAACGACGAGCTATTATGCGCCAGATGATACAGAGTCGCATCAAAACCAACAATCCCGATCTTGTCGTAATTGAAGACGTAGCGCTACAGGCATCAGCCAAGACAGTAATTCAGCTTGCGCAGTTGCAGGGGGCGATTATTGGAGCGTGTGAACTATTCAATATTCCATATGAAATCATAAAGCCGACTGAATGGCGCAAAATGCTCGATTTCAAACAGGGGCGGCAAGTAAAACGCCCAGAACTAAAACAGCAGGCTATCGACTATGTAGCTGAACACTATGGTGAAAATGTCTCTTCTGATGAAGCGGACGCGATGTGTATTGCGACTGCCGCACTGATGAGACTTGAACGAAATAAAATTACACAGGAGGACTAATAATTATGAAAAACAATCTGAACCTAGAAGAGCGCATCCAGTTTGTTGATGGTGTTGTAGACCTGTCAAAGCGTAATGGCAAGTATGACCCCGCACTGTATGATTATGCTTTCCGTATCGCTGCTGTTGTCTACTTTACAGACACTGATACAACCGGCATGGATCAGAACGCGCTGAGCGAGCTGGCATTTTCTGATGAAACCACGAAGATGATGAACGAGGCTCCTCGCAAGTATATTCTTGGCACGCTGAACAAAGCTTGCCGTGAGAAGATCGAGATTGAGCGTCAGCAGTATATGGCACTGTTCGAGGCAACTGCAAAAAATCAGCCGTTTGAGGATCTAATGCGGCTGGCAGCCGAGGTACTAAATGGTATTGGCGAGCAGTTTAATATGAAGGAAATGATCAAAACTATTTCTGAAGAGAATATGAAGAAGCCTGTGACTGATAACAGCTATAGTGTTAAAACTCCAGAAAGCTTACTTGATGGAACTCACGCTACAGTGCTTACCGAAGACATGGTGCTCGCCGAAGGCAAGGAGTAAAACTATGGCAAAGTTTACAGCTACCACGGTGGATGCTCTTCAGACTGAAATCATGAGACGTGCAAATCTGGCACTAAAAAACGAAATTGCAAGCACTGTAAAAGAGCGGCTTAAAACTCATGTGCAGAAAGATGTGTATTCAACCTACTCCCCCGTCGAATATGAACGGCGCGAGGGATCTGGTGGCTTAGTAGACGATAAAAATCTAAAACACAAAGTTCGAGATCGCACGCTATATGTGTATGAAGAGGCACCTATTGATGGACCGCGCTTAGACGCTCCAAATTTCAAAAACAAACCAGACAGTTTAGCACGCATAATTGAAGAGGGCGCTTACAATCCGTGGAATTATAGAAAATATAAGTGGACAAAACCACGTCCATTCATAGAAAACACACAAGATGACATCGATTATCGATACGCTGATATTGTAAAGCTACTAAAAAATCGAATCGAGCACGACAAATAATTAAAAAGATGAGCAGACTTATTAAAGCCTGCTTTTTTTAGATTCGGCTCCAAAGGAGGAATATAATATGGCGCGTGAACCAGAACTGAGTATTAAAGTTAAGGTAGATCCACAAATCAAACCAACAGAGTTAAAGACAAGCATTGAGCGAAAAGTAAAACAAAGCGGTGAAAAGCCACAGATCGATATTGACCCTAATGTTGATGGCATAAAAAGGAAAATCGAAGATAAATTAAAGAATATCAAGGCAACCGCAAATATAACGCCTGTTGTCGATACTGAAAAACTCAAAACAGACATTCAACAGCAGATTAACGGCATTGGCGATATCCCGAAAGTTACTGTTGGTGTTAATGTTGATGATTTTAGTGACGAACTCAGCAAACGACTCAAAGAAGAATTAAAATCAGTCAATGACAAACTGTCTTACTACTTAAAAAATCTCACAACAAATACAGCTGGGTTAAACAGTGTCGTAGAAGGGTTATTTCCAAGTCGTGGCATTTCAAATGCTGTTCAGTCCGAATTAAAATCAGTTCAGGCAGAATTAACCGCAGGACTAAAAGGCGTAAAGAGTAAAGTAAAACCATTCAAAGAAACAGATCTTTTTCAAATTGGAGATACAGAGAGCACGACAACAATCCGACGGGTTGAAAAATTGGTTAAAAACATTAGAGACCAATTTGCAAGTCTTGATAATTTTTATGATGCAGATGAAGAAAAGTTTCTTGATGGATTTAATAGTGAGTTTGAAAAATTTCAAAACAACGCATCCGAAACAGTAGAAAAATTATCTGCTCTAAAAAAGAATTTAAGTAAAGACAAATTCAGTGATCTTCTTGACAATGAGGATTTTGATGCCGAGTCAACAACAAAGGCCCTTACTCCTCTTATTTCCTTTTTAAAGAAACTCTCGACCACATCGATAAAAACAGGAGAAGACTACGATAATTTATATGCACTGTTTAACAACAAAAATACAAACAAACTATTTGACGAGTCCAACGATCATTTAACTAGAATGAAAACGCGAGTTGGTGACATCACGGCTGAGACAAAAACTGCTATAGAAGTCACAGGCGAACTCGCTAAAACACTTAATAAAGCTATTAAGGATGACAATTCCGGTTATCTAAGTGATGCAGAAATAAAGACGTATGGTGCTGCTTTTGATGAAGTTTTGAGCAATATTGCAACAAAACAGGAAGAGATCAATACCAAAAAGCAAAGAACAGTCGAATTAGAAAATGATCTATTGACAAAAACAAGATCCAATCGAGAAGCTCTCAAACAAGAACTTGAAGAGTATAAAAATCTATTGAAATCCTTTGGTGTAAAGGGAGACGAAGATGAGGGTAATCCGAAAGGTAAACCAAAACCGAAAAGCAAAAAACCGGACAAAACTCCATCCCAGAAACCAGCAGAAGAGCCAAAGGCTGAAAATCAAGACGCTCTAAATAACGGAATCGCTAAAATTCAAGCAATCGTATTTGATATCAATCAAGAGGAACTTCAAAAGTCTATTGATACAATTTTTGCTAAAGTTTCTGCTCCTATTGGATTCAAACCTGCTAATGGCGCTATTGCGAACATAAAGCAGCAGCTACAAGAAGCATTTAGTGATATTGAAATCAATACAACTAATGTGAATTTGCAAAATTCTAAAACCGAAAACACCTCTCCAAAATATCATATATTAAACAAGGACGAGTTGCATAAGTTAGATATGGAATTAAGGATGGGTAGTAGTCTTACTTTTACAGATTATAAACAGGGTATAGATAGGTTTATAAGAGCAGATTTTGGAAAGAAGTCCGGATTCCCAGAACTTGAGCCTCATGAAATATCAATAGAATTAGCCAAAGAGTTAGGCAACGCCATGAAAAGTTATGACAATGGTAGCCGCAATAATAGTGTTATTGATATCATAAAAAAATATGGTGCTAAAACTGATAATGATGGCAACATAATAGATTTTGAAGAATTTGTAAAAGATGCTTCCTACAAATTCTTTGGACCTAAAAATCGAAATAAAATCACTTCTCAAAATGCAGCAAGGCTTCAAGAGATGCTACAGTCTCAAGACAAAGAAATACAAGCATACGCTTCATTTATTGAAAAACTAAATTCAAAACTTGTTGAAAGCAAACAGTTTGGACCTCGCGCATATTTTGACGATTCTGATTCGCAATTCTATTATAGTTTATCTCCTGATGAGCAAAATGCTTTCTCTAATTTTCAGACTAAATCATATTTGGATAAATTTGAGCGTAATTTACACGCCAATCTTGTCGAGCCGGTAGATATTTCAGGTTCAAGTGGATATTATTTTAACGATATCAACACTATGGTTGCCGAAATCTACAACCTAGCACAACAGCGTCTTATTCAATCTGTCGGAGATTTGTCAGGACAGACCGAGGCAGTAAAAGATCAAACTTCTATCCCCGGTAAGGTCACTATCACAGATGCAGATGTTATCGTCGATGTCAAAAATCCAGTAACAATTCCCGGCACTGTCACGGTTGATCCGACTTCTGTTCAACTAGGTAATTCTGATGACCTTCAAAAAAATGCCAATGCTCTATCGTCTGTAAAGCAAAGTCTAAATAAAATTTCTACAAGCGCTGAAGACTATGGCACAAAAATAGCAACTATTGGTCCATCTGTTCAGTATGTCGCACAGGAAGTCGATAATCTCAGCAAGTCTCTTGAGAATCAAATCACAGACTTGGATCTTATCGCCAAAAAGACAGATGCCTATGGGACCACGGCCAATTCTATCACGCTGAACACAAAAGACGTAGCTACTCCGACTGCGCCAGTAGATATTCCCGGTAAAGTAACTCTTAAAGTAGAAGACGTAACTCCTCCGAAGGATTCTGTGAAGATTCCCGGTAAGGTCGAACTCGAGGTTTCTGATATCACTCCACCGAAAACAGCGGTCGAATTGGAAGGTAAAGTGTCTAATGTTACAGTTGACAATTCCGCCAAGGGCAAAAAGAAGGATGTCAAGGATGATGTTAAAAAGCCTGAAGTTATTGATTTGAAGGGCAAGATCGAACTCAAGGATGAGGATATCAAGAGACCTAATCCTTTGAACCTCAATGGCGCAGTAAAAATCAAAGCAGCCGATGTTAAGATTGACGATGTTGAGATTTCAAAAAAGAAATTTGACATTAAGGGCAATTTGATTCTGAAGAATGCGGAGATTGTTGATGCGGTTAAAGAAGCGGCTGGTGAAGCAGCAAAAGTCAAAAAGAAAAACAACCCTGCCGAGAATAGTGGCGGAGGAGCAGAAGAAAAAGCGCCTGATTTTGATCGTAAAGCAAAAGAGGCTCATCTTGGCTGGCTTATTTCCAATATTGGAGAAAATAGAACATATTTACAGAGTGCAATTTCAAATAAAGATTCAAACAAGAGATCTTGGTATGCAGGAAAAATTGCAGACTATGAAAAGGATTTTGAAGAAACAACAAGAGAACTTATCAAAAATCTCACAGAAGAAGAGCAGAATTGGATCAAATCTTTAAAAGGTATAAAAGATTTAGACCTCAATGATCCAAAACAGATCGATGAACTCATGGCAGATAAAACAATCTTGTGGCCATGGGAAGAAAGCGGCTCTTATTTAAACGGTACATTAAAAGCTGCCAATATGGCAGGATTTTATAATGTTTCTGAAACCGATAAAGCTAAAAAGAGAAATAGCTATGAAAAAGAATATGTTGAGTTAATAAAACAAAAGCCGGCATTAATTAAAGCTGCTGCGGAAGCCAAAAAGCAATACGGCGAAGACAGTGACGCCTATAAGGATGCTGTAAAGGCCAAAAAGGAGAATGAAGAATCTCTACGTGCTATTAAGGCTGATAGACAAAAAGCTGGTGCTCCGAGAGGAATTGTTGGTGGTGGCTATTCAAACTCACCTGCTGTCCAAAGCACATTGGCTGACATTCATAAACAAGTTCAAAAAAGACGTTCAGAATTATTGTTACAAAAAGCAAAAGATTCTAAAAGCGCTGATGACAAACAGGCTCAGCAAGCCAAAAAAATCCTATCAGATGCATTTATTGAACAGGTAAGAGCTTATGCTAATGGCCTAAAGGAATCTGCGAAGTACAATAATGACGACGCCTCTGAATCCGCAAAAACCGCTCGTCAACAGATGCAAGATGCTTTTAATTCCGCCAATGATAAATTTTTAGATTTACTTGATGTTCTTTCTGGAGACGAAATTGATCAGCTTACATTAAAAGCAAAAAAGGAACTTGATTCTGCAAATATAATTGTAGAGCGTCGAACTTCGAAGCGCATTGATAACAATAACAAACTTCAAGACAATCGCTACCAGAATCTTATTGATAATTTATCAAATAAGCAAAAAACTTATGGAACCGTAGAAGAGGGTAAAACAGCGACGGATATTCAAGTTGCGCTTCAAAAGCAGCAAGAACTTGTATCACAGATTGCCAAAGCAAAGGTTGGTACAGAAGAGTACAACAACGCAATTCAAGCCGCAGAAGAAAACTGGAAATCTGTTGTGGCAATTATAGACACTGTAGAAAAGAAGCAAAAAGACCTTGCGAAAGCCGTCGATAGTATTGAAAAGAAATTCTATCAGCTTGCAGAAGAAGCCTCTGGCAGCTCTAATGAGAAATTAAAGAACTCTATCAATGGAGTCATTACAAAAGCGGCTACACTTAGTGCTCAAAACCCAAACACATATGAGAATTATGCAGTTGATTATAATGAGTTAAAGCGTGAATCTTACAAAGCCAACGCGCAATACACCATTTGGAAGAGCAATTATAAGAAACTTGAGCGCGAAGGCGTCAAAATTGCCGAGGGCGTTGAAGTTGCTCGACAGATGCAGGCCGATGGAAGTCTCCAGAATGTCAAATTTGACGGTATCGATAATCTTCTTAAGCAGTTAAATGAGCTTGAGCCTCAGACTGACGCTTATAAAGAAAAACTTGTAGAAGTTAAAAAGATTTGGGAAGAAATCGAAAGAAAAGTTAAAGCCGTCGAAGAGGCGGAAAACAAAGCCGCAAAACGAGAAAGTACAAAGATATCAAACTTAAAATCTGTCAGCGATGCAATATCTCAAAATAGGGCCACAATGAAGGATGTCCAGAAGAATTATGGTACTGATTATTCTTTTTATGGCAAACTACAAGAAAAAGATTCAAAGCTCAAAACTTTATTCGATACGGTAAACGAATCTTCAGATCCGGTATCCGCTGCCAAAGGATGGGCACAGAATAACCTTGGTATATCTCCAGATAAAATTAATTCTGTAACGGATGCAATAAATCAATTACATCTCGCCTATAGAGAAGCAACACAAGAAGCAAAAGATTTCAATAAAGAAGCCTCTCGTGAAAAATCTATAAATAAGGCATCAATGGAAGTCGCTAATCTGAAGGCAACTATTCATGATTATATTGCTGAACATAAAAAGCTTGAAGGAACAGACGTTGGAAAGTCTCTCTATGAGTTACTTGAAGCTTTGAATCAAAGTAACGCACCAGAGAAAATTGGTGAACTGAAAAAGAAATATGCAGAGCTTCGCGCTGAATCCAAAAAGTTGGGTCTTGAATCAAGAAATCTGCTTGATGTGTTCGAAAAACTGTTTGGTCAGCATTTGAGCACTATGATCACTATGGCAGCTCTGCACAAGATGCAAGACGCTCTGCGTATCGTGTATCAGAATGTGGTCGAGATTGATACGGCAGTAACTGAGTTAAGAAAAGTCAGTGAGTATACAGGAAAGTCCCTTGAAGAGTATATGGGACGTGCCGCAGAACAGGCTCAAAAGTTAGGCGTATCTATAAGTGACTATGTTAATTCAACCGCAGATTGGAAGCGACTTGGTTATTCTGATGAAGATGCCGAGAATTTAGCGACCTACTCTACCCTGCTCAAAAACGTTGGCGATAATATTGATGACGTTAACACCTCGTCTTCATATTTGATTTCTACTCTGCAAGGCTTTGGACTGTTAGCCGATCAAGCAGAAGATGTCGTTAATAAAATTGACGCTGTAGCAAACACGCAGCCTGTTACTGCAAAAGACCTTGGCGAAATCTTGACTCGCAGTTCTGCTGCTATGTCGGCCGCTAATAATACGCTGGAAGAAACTATTGCGCTTGGTACTGCTGCAAACTCAGTTATCCAAGATGCAGATACGGTCGGTACAACTTTAAAAAGTTTATCAATGTATCTCCGTGCTGCTAAAAGTGACGCAGAGAATGCAGGCATTGAAGTTGACGGTATGGCCAATTCTGTGTCTGAACTCCGCAGTGAACTGAAATCTCTGACTGGCGTTGACATCATGCTGGATAGCAAAAATTTCAAGAGTACATATCAAATCATGAAAGAGCTGTCTCAAGTATGGAGTGGTCTGTCCGATGTAACGCAGGCAAATGTCACTGAAATGATTGGCGGTAAAATCTCTTACCCCTACGTACAGCAATGTGCGTAATTAACACATTTAATTGCAGGTAATCCCTAAAGCCTTACACCACAATAGCGCAGACATGACGCTATGACGGTACGAAAGTAGAAACAACGTAAGGATGATACATGGTCAAAAGCCTAAATATCGTAACAATGGGTGTTCATGCAGCCAAGGTCCGTAACGCGATGCATTATGCAAAGCAGGACAAGGTTCAACGACTATCCCCCGTGAGGGGCTGCCAAAAGCAGCAATAGGAGTACGGCGCAATTCATAAAGGCGTGGGTGAAAATCCCTTAAATGGAAAAGGTGTGCCCCAGTATTATAGTTGTACTGGGTGGAGAAATAGTCTTAACATCGTATGAAAGTACGAGCAGGTTTGTATTATAAATTAGAAAGAAGGAGTATATGGAAGTAAAAAACATAACTAATGAAATGAAGCAATGCATTATTTCAGATCATCTTTCTGGCATTAGACTAAAAGACATTTCAGAAAAATATGATATTTTAACTCCACGGATAATTCGTCTTTTAAAAAATGAAGAATGTTTCAATCCATCCACGAACAGATGGACTAAGTCGGAGCTTGAATATTTAAAAAACAATTACTCCTGTGCTACTTGGGAAGAGATTGAGAAAAATCTTCCCGGAAGAGACAGGAGTAATATTTTTACCAAAGCGTCAAACCTAGGTCTTTCTAGAATAGGTGTGGAATTTGCACTTTATTCAGAATATGAAGACAACATTATTCGACAGTATTATATTTCACATGGCGCAAAATACATCTCAGAAAACATTTTGAAATGTCGAACAGAAAAGTCAGTAAGTACAAGAGCCAAACGTATTGGAGCTACCTCAAAACCTTTTTGGTCTGAAAGAGAAGATAAAATCCTTATAGAAAACTACGACAAAATGCCAGTTAACATGATTTTACCTTTGCTTCCGAATCGAACAAGGGAAGCAATTATAGATCGTGCAAAATTATTCAATATTCAAAGTTACTCTTTAAATCCATTTACAAATAGTGACTATGAATTCATTAAGAATAATTATCTACAGATGTCCGATGTTGAATTGGGAGAAGCACTTGACAGAACCAAACAAGCAATAAAAACAAAGCGGAATATGTTAGGTCTTCATCGGCCACGTGTTAATTGTAGTTTTCCGGATTATATTCGTGCGCATAATTATTTTTGGAAGCAGGATTCAATGCGAGCTTGCGGATACAAATGTGTTCTCACTGGAAAAAGGTTCGACGATATTCATCATTTATATGGGCTAAATCTTATAATGAATGAAACATGCAAAGAGCTTGGGATTGATTTAACATTTGATATAAATTCTGCCACGGATGATTATAAGGATCTAATTTTAGAAACTTTTTATAAAATTCAATCAAAATATCCGCTTGGTGTTTGTCTGTCTAAAGAAGTCCATATGGCATTTCATAATAAGTATGGATACGGTAATAATACGCCAGAACAATTCGAAGAATTTGCTGCCACATATAAAACAACTTGTTAATAAACGTAATACAAACCGAGTAGGAGTTATGACCCTACTGAAAATTTTTGAAGAGAAACGCAAACGCAGTTAGTGCAATCTTAAATAACTTTGACGTTGCAGAATCCACTATGGAATCCGCTGCTAACAGCGCCAACGTGGCATGGGAAGAGAACGAGAAGTATCTTGACAGTATCCAAGGCCGCCTTGCGCAGCTCGACGCAAGCTTCCAAGTCCTTTCTACAGACATCCTCTCTTCCGGCCTTGTGAAGAGCGGCGTATCTTTCCTCACATCGATCGTTAAACTTCTTGATAAAATCATTAATCTCACTGGTGCCCTTCCTGCTGGACTGGGCATCGCAGCATTTGCAACTCAGCTGGGTAAACCCAAAATGACGGGTTTCACGATTGTGCCCAGCAATACTCCGGGTGGTGACACGGAACAAGTGCTCCGCAGGTATTTTATTATATCATTGCGAAGCATGAGGGAGTATTTAGTAAAACCGACGAATATGGTGGCCTAGCCACGGCGAGTTTGGGTAATTCTCGTCCGGGAACCGAAAGGAATCCGCAGGCAAGCTCTGCATGTGCCTACATTATTATAATAGGCACTGCCAGAGACGCTTCAGAGAGCATAATGTCGGAGTGGAACTACGCGCATAATAGCGCCACAGGTTCACTATGGGGTGCTCCAAATCACTGCTACGCAATCAAGCGCACGCAGGAAAAATTACAGGCAGTCTTTCCCCTGCCGTCAAAAGTGGAAAAATATTTTTGTTGACTATCTTAGTATTTCTGGCTATAATAAAAATATCAAAAACAACATGTAAGCAAAACGCATGTAGTGGAGGTATTTTATTATGGCACGTCCTAAAGGAAGCAAGAATAAAACAAAGATTCTCGATGGCATCGATTACGCAGCACAGATTGCTGAAAAGAATACTGCCGCAGAATCTATTGCTCAGGAGATTGCAACTATTGGTGATAATATCGCTGCATTGAACGCCCAGCGTAAAGCAAAAGAAGCAGAGTTGAAAAAACTCAACAAAGAGATTGTAAAGCTCGAAAAGAAAAAGGCTGATGCTGACGAAAAGATTGCGGCAGAGCTGAATCGTAAAAAGGCAGAAGATATTGTTGCCAATGCACTGGCAAATGGTGTGACTGCTGAAGAAATCGCTGAACTTTTGAAATAACTGCTGTGCAGTCATCATAATGAACAAGCCCGACTTCCCTACTGCTGGGAGGCCGGGCGTTTTAATTTGTGGTTGATTTTGGTAGCAAGCTATGATACACTCTCACAAAAGGAGTGTTGAATCATGGCGGGAAATAACAAAAATAATGGAAGTATACCTCGGAATCCTCGTACAGAAAGAAATAAAGGGCAACGGAATGATGGTACGTTTACGTACAAACCGCAGTCTCAACCAAGAAAGCCGGGTGTAAACCCAAAGATTAAACCAAAATGAGGTGATAAAATCGAATGGATATTAAATATTTAATTGAAATCTTACCGGATTTCTTATCCTATTTTGCTCCGGGTGCTATCGCAATCGGATTATATAATATTCTGTTCCTTAAAAAGCAGGATCATAGTGTTTTTATCTTTTGGTCTATTGTATATAGCTATGTTATTAAACTTGTCGCGTCCCTTGTTTGGGCAGACTCAAGCAACTTACTTTGCGGCATCGTAATTGGTGTTATTGTTCCTCTATTACTTTATTTTGTAGTTCGAGTAAAACCGTTTGGAATTGATTCTATTTTTGGAGTAACTCTTCCAGAAAACATTTGGCTAAAAGTATTGGATTTTGAAGACAATAACTATATTGTTGTATATTTGACAAATGGAAAAGCATACGCAGGAACAGTTTATACAGCAGACGATGATTGGGTTATTTTAAAAGATTATTACTCTATTGATAAAACCCCAGATGATAATTGTAAGCAGATTCTGTGTATTCCGTCATCAAAAATTGAATATTTTGAATATTCATATGAGGACGGTTCTCCAAAAATCAAAGAATTTTATCCATTTGACTGAATACAAGACGCCCAGAATTGACGAGGTTCTGGGTGTTTTATTTATGCCATTCAAGTTAGGCCCGTCTTACCACTCATACCCACAGTTCTTGCAATAGAATTGTTCTCTGGGTTTTGCTGGCGGTACAATCACTTCTGCACTTTTGCTCTCCGCTCTGCTTCAAGCTTTACAAAGTCAAGCCCATATAAATCTTCAAGCTCTTCGAGGACATGCTTGATACCGTACCCAACATGCATCTCATTCGCGCCGAATTTATAATAGATATCGCCAAGTGCTTCCGGTTCAAGTCCAAGATCGTCAATTCGACCCCTGAATTTCCCATGGCCGTCAACGGTTACAGGATACCGAAAATCAGCGCCCCATTCATCAGTCCATCCGTTGTACGAGTCGCTATTTGCACATGTGTCACCAATTCTGTATTCAAGTTTGCAAATGAGGTTCATAATGTCCTGATTGACTTTCATTTTAATTCTCCTTTAGAAATTGCTGCCGCAGTTTTTACAATGCCATTGTTTACCGATCTTCCCGCTGGCAGCGCCCACGAGAGACACAGACACGGCACGGCTCACAGTACTGATCTTTTCGGTATTGGTGGACTTACAGTAGGGACATGTCACATGCGGATGCTTTGCTTCATATTCGGCTGAAAGCGCTCGCGCTATTGCTCTTTCTTTTTCTTCTTGTTCTTGTTCTCTTTTAAGTATGCCGGGATTATTTTGTTCTTTTATATAATCTTCGAACGATTTTAAGAATGCTTCGTTTATACCTTTGCGAGACATCTCTCCTCTTCCGCTTGGGCGAGTCGCTAGTTTATCTTCGGTTGCTTTTACATATTCATTCATTAAATATTCGTTGTCGCTGTATTCTTGTAAAATACAATCAACCATATAGGCATAAACAACTGATGCAAAAAATTCGTCATCATTTTTTACTCTCCAATCATCTTTTAGGATTTTATAGTCTGGATATTTTTTCAGAATCTTTTTTCCTTCAGCAGTTAAAGCTCCTATTGTCCAAAAGCCCCATTTATTCGCTTTGCCGTGTCTATAGTCAATATCTGCTTCGATTTCACCAATTCTCATAATTCTTATCACCTATTTCACAAATAATCTTTGCTGACCACTAAGATTAGTATACGGTTTGACAATCAACAAGTCAATAGGTGAATTAACGACCTTAGATGGATCTCTTGATAAAACATTAAAAGCGTCAGAGCAGCTTAAAGATTTGCCGCAAATCCTTCAGAAATATATGCTCTTGGGAAATTATCAAATCGGAAATGCAAAAAAATTTGATAGTCATTCAATTTTTAACGATATCGGAAGCATTGATGGATTTATTGCACAATTTGTAAATCTTGACGAAGCTCAACAAAAAGCATTTCTCAGTTTGTCTTCTTTTGATGAAGGCTTAGAGGGCTATATTGAAAATACAAAAAATGATGTTCAAATAGGTGAGAAATTCAATTCTCAATTATTTGAACAAATCGCATCTCAAAAAGACGGCATTACAACTGGTGTTCTGAACGAATTCATGAAGGCAGGCGGGTTAAAAGACGCTAAAGGGGTACTCGCACTTCCAAACACACAAGATGCTATTGCCTTGATGGAAGATTACGCCAATCATTGTTCCGATGCAAGTAAAACGCAACAACTGTTCAACGCTGGAATTTTAGAACAAGAAAATGGTGTCTATAAACTTTCTCAAGCATTCTTGAAAGAAATTAGTGTTAAACAGGCGAGCACGGTCGCCACAGTAGCTCTTACTGCGGCTCAAAAGGCTTGGAATGTAGTAGCTCAATATGGCAAACAACTTCTCCTCTCTCTTGGCGTAGCTGCTGTTGCCTTTATCGCGACTAAAATTGTCGATTATCTGATGAACCTTAAAACGCATTCCGAAGAACTTGTCGCTACAATGAATGATTCTCATGATGCAGCTGAACAAGCTACTAAGGATGTTGAAGAGATCCAATCCAAGATTGACGAGCTTAACAAATCTCTGAAGGACGCAGGCGTTAAAAAGATTGAAGACATTGTTGACCCTGCCGAGCGTGAGCGTCTGCAAGCTATCAATGATATGTTACAGGCTCAACTCGAACTCAAGAAGCAGCTAGAGAAGGACGCAAACGATAAAGCAAATGCTGACACAAGTGCTGTTGTAAATGATAAAACTGAAGACAGTATTGTGAAATCCCGCACAGTAAATGTTTCTTATGCCGAGGGTGGTGCAAATGCTGGCACTCATCAGGTTGCAGAGAAGGTCTCTAAGACTGAATCTCTCCATGAGTATGCAGCAGCACTCGAAGATACTACTCAAAAACGTCGTGATCTTCAGGTTGAACTTGACCAAATTGAAGCTTCTAGCGGAAAAGATTCTGAAGAGTATGCAAATAAAAAGAAAGAACTCGATGCTCTGAATGAAACTTTTGAATCCCAGAAAACCAAAGTTGAAGAATTGTCTACTGCTGTTTCCGAGCAGATGGGCAATTACAAGACAGATGCTGACAGTTTTGCTCAGTATAAGGACGAGTATGTTGCCGGTACGAACGCCATGACCGCAGCCACTAAAGCTCTGGCGAATGCACAAGATAATACAGGCATTGATACTACCAATCTTGATATATTCTCAGAAAAAATAAAACAAATCAAGAATGATATCGATAATGGTGATTCTCAGCAAAGCGATTGGAAAACATTCAATGGGCTTGATGCATTTAGTGGAATGAGTGGCGAGGCAATAATCAACATTGATAAGGACTCTTCTCATCAAACTGAGACCGAAACAGCTACGCTTGAAAAACTCCATAAAACTGCAGACGAGAATAAAATATCATTTGAGTCTCTAATTGGTGTGTTTGAAAGTTTCGGTCTTGTGCAAATTAGTAACTCTGCAGCTGCTGACGATTACGCCGATAAACTCGAAAAAACAATGGGCGTCATCGA
>ERZ827490.945-NODE-945-length-41025-cov-6.978936_pt1 | contig 41025 bp, 32 predicted proteins | sample MGYA00519770_ERZ827490 | MGnify/ENA primary metagenome ERZ827490 (study PRJEB31778, sample SAMEA3449324) | human gut metagenome | biome: human gut; feature: human-associated habitat; material: faeces | place: United Kingdom | collected 2010/2012 ...
AGCCGCAGCCTTTTCAAACGAGAGCCCAACGCAGTGGGTCTCGTTTGAGAGCGTGGCAAAAATACTTTTTTGACACGCTCAAATGCCCCGAAGAGGATTCTTCGGGGCATTTGCTGTATAATCCGTTTGTAACCTTTGGCATGCTTCGATTGCTTTATTGATGAAGGGCCTTTCAGAAAGAGGAATCATGCATGAAAACAGAGACAAGCGTGGTCGTGGAAAAGTATAAGGACAGTATCTTTTCCGCGGCGTTCAATGTCTGCGCGAACGCTGCGGATGCGGAGGACGTTGTTCAGGATACGTTTATCCGCTACCACACGACAAACACGCAGTTTGCCGACGAGCAGCATATCCGCGCATGGCTGCTCCGTGTGGCGATCAACAAGGCGAAAAATGTGACGATGTCCTTCTGGCGGCGCAGGGGCGTACCGCTGGAGGATTATGCGGAAACGCTCGCCTTTCCGTCGCCGGAGGCGGGCGACCTGTTTGAAAAGGTCATGAAGCTGCCGGAAAAGTACCGGATCGTGATCCATCTCTTTTACTATGAGGATTACTCGGTGCGGGAGATCGCCGGGATACTGCGCATTACGGAAGCAAACGTAAAGGTGCGCCTTTCCCGGGGGCGCAGACTGCTGAAAGAAGCGTTACAGGAGGTTTGGACGGATGAATAACGGAGAACTTTATAAACAGGCGTTCGGCACGCTGCACGCGCCGGATACCGTTTCGCTGACGGCGGAAAAAGGGGCGGAGCGGAAAACCTTCCGCCCGGGACGGCGGCTCGTGCTCGTCTGCGCCTGCACAGTGCTGGCGCTCGGCCTTGCCGTGACAGCGTATGCCCGCGGCGGACTGATCCTCGGCCATGTTTTCGGCTGGGGGAATAATATGGAGGTCACGACCGGCATTGACGAAAACGGCGAAAGCTACAACGAGGTGCGTCTCCACACGGAAAATCTGACGCCGCCGGTCGTGCAGCGCGGCGGCAGGATGATCTTCATTGTCAATAATGAGGCGATCGACATCACCGGCGAACTCTCGCCGACGAAGGCGTTCCGCTATGACTACACGGACACGGACGGCAATACGCACGTCTGGCTCGTTGGTCTTGTTTCCGATGACACGGCAAATTACGGCTACGCGGAGTATATAAAGCGCTCCGACGGAACGTGGCTCGGCGGATGCTCCGTTGGAGTCAGTCTCGACGCGGACGGACGCTCCTCGGCGCTTTGGCTCGAATCGGCCAAGCAGGAGCTGAATATCCGCTGGTGACAAACCGCCGGCATATCGCACGCTGCGATATGCTGGCAGTTTACATAATGATATCAATATTGTCGATTCAGCCGCCGGCTGCATCCTGCTGCTGCGTATCGATGGATACGCCGCCCATGCCAAGCGTTGTTTTGATTCCGATGCCGGAATACTCCGCCCACGATAAAAGTGTGCTCCATAATTCCGCAAGCGGAGGGGAGAGCAGAGAACGGATCGTCAGGCGGCCAGTGAAGCCGGGGATCACTGTTTCCTTTAACCGGAAGCCGGTCGAGCGAAGCGCATAGTCCGAAATGCGCAGCCCGTCCGCCAGCATTTGAAAGGCGTCGGGATCGTCCAACGGATATTCGGGGACAAACCGATTCCATTGGTTTATAAGGCTTTGAACGATCAGCCGTTCCTGCGGAAAAATGACATACCGCTTTGCCTGCTTAAAGGAGGCGGGGGAGTGAAAGAGGATGGTCGTGCGGGACACATCCCGCCGGCGGCTTTCGAGTATCAGATCGTGCGCATCCTTTACGGCGCTGTGCGTTTTTGTCTGCAGGAGGATCGTGCCGTGGTGGAGCGAAACGGTTTCGGCCGTATCCAGAATTGGCGCAAAGAGGTCGTGCGCCATTTCATTGAGAAGAGAGACAGACCAGACCGTCGTCTTTGCAGAAGGATCGTATCGCAGAAACTGCGATATGGGATGTTCGCCCTGCGCATGGAGCGCGTCGGCGTGGCTGGGGCTTAAAGAGGAGAGGAGCCACGCATACAGCCGGTAGGCCTGGCTGCTGAAAACCGGCGTACCGTCGGTCGAGGCGACCGTGAAATTATACTGGGAGATCAAGAAATGCTCACCTCACACAGGCCGTAAGGGTACAATTTTCCGCGATACTGCGCATATTTCATGGTACGGGGCGATATGCCGATTTCTCTGTCGCGGTCGTGGCGGTGCTTTTGAAAAGCGCGGATCTGCGAAAGAACGCTGATCACTTCGTCCAGAGCAGCCGACTCTCCCAGATAGGGATATGTTAGTGTCTTCGTGGGATAACCGGCTCCGCCGCCGAGCAGGAGCGCATCCTGATAGGATACATCGGCAGCGTTCCGCGGTAGTGTGAAATGCTTCAGCCAGCAGCTTTCATAGAATCTGTCAAATCGGCGGATGGCGCCCAAAAGACTTTCGCCGGTGATCGCCGGATCAACGACAGAACGATCCAGCGTCAGCTTGAACCGCAGCTCGGTTCCGGGACGGATACACTCACGGCAGAGATTGATGCGGTGTGTTTCTCCGTGTATGTCCGCATCGACCTTCCCGGCCAGCATCATAGCTTCGTCCGATACCGGCAGACTGTCCGAAAGACGGATCCCCTGGAACATGCTGTTGACGGCGTCGTTGACGGCGACCCCGTCGCGGTCTTTTTTGAGCGAGAGCGTGTTTATATAGTCCCCCTCAAAGCCTTTGCTGTGAAGCCGGGCCGCGGTATGGCCTTCCGGACCTTCCCGCAGAACGGCGTCTGTTAAAAAGGCGGTCCGGATCGCGCCCTTGAGACTGCTGCCGGGGACATATACGCAATCGTTTCCGTCGCGGACAAAGGCGAAAATCTCTTTCAGCGAATGGGAAGCGTCCAGCGCATCGCCGGTATCAATGGTGCAGCGGGAAAGTGAGAGAATCTCCTGCAGGGTGAGACGACAGTCCGCGGTGAGAAACTGATACAGATCCGTCTGCGCTCCAAGCATAAACGTTTCGTATTGGTCGATCCGGTTTCGCTCGACAAGGAGCCGAAACAGCCGGTGCTCATCCAGCAGCAGGACCCTGGACTGCGGGGAGCGGGTGACCCTCGGAGAGAGAAAGACGTATTCCTTTTTGACATAGCTCTTTCCGCTGCCGATGAAAAGCGGCGCGCGGGTCGTCAGCCGGACGTCGTATACGTCGAGGTGCTCGCTGCGTATCATAGATCCACCCCCAGAAAGATCGGCCGCGAATAGCGATAAACCGGATGGTTCCCATGCTGGCCGACATCAAAAAGACCGCCGTTGAAGCGTTTGCCGACGACTGCGCCGGACGAGAGAAAATACTGCGTCTGCTTCTTTTGCGGTGCGGCAGCATAGGAGTCCGACTGGACGAATCCGCCGCGGCGGACAAGCTGAAAGGACGCCGAAGGGATGACCGCATCCAGCTCGCTTTCCGCAGGTAGGCAGCTCGTGAGAAGCAGATAGCGGTCAGCATCCGTGTGCAGCGCGGACGAGAGCCATTCGGTCTCGTCGTCAAACGGATCATCCAGATAAACCAGATCGTCCAGATGAAAGGCGCCGAAGCCGGAACTGGTTTTTCCGCCGATGCCGGAATATCCGAGCATAGTTACCAGATACTCCAACCATGACGCATCCTCTTCCCGGCATTCGGCGATAAACCAGAGACCGCAGTCATCATCAAAGCGAAACGCGCCGACCTGATAGGGAACAGCGTCCTCACTGTCAGAAACGGCTGCGCGCGTGCGCTCCACAAGGCGGCCGAAGCGGTCATCGTCCTGCGGGATGAACGTCTCTTCGCCTCGCAGCGAGGCGGTGAACGCGTTCATGGCGGAAACGGGGATCCATTTCAGTTTTTTTACTTTCTTGCGCAGCTCGGGAGAGATGTCCGAAGCGCTTTCCGCGGAGAAGCATGGCTTCGGAAGAAAGAGCGTATCCCCGCGCCAGGGCATGGCGTCGCTGAAACGCAGGCATTCGTTCTGGACGCTCTTCACAAGGCGGTCCAGCTCATCGCCCGCCGTATGGCACAGAGCGGAAAACAGCGTGTCCGCGCGGAAAAAGTCCTCGGAGGTGTACAGGGAAAGCGCGCTGTCCGACGGGCCAAAGTGGACCGGCGCGTCAAAAGCGAGCTTAAACAGCAAATAGCTCATAGTTTTCGACCTCAGCGAAGAGCTGCTTCAGCGCCGAGATATCCGTCGCTGTGTCCATGGGAGTGAAGCGGAAATTCCGGAAGCTCACGCGCCCGCTCCCGCGCGACCCGTGGCCGCCGAGATAGTCAAGCTGCAGCAGACGAAATCCCTTGGCCAGAAGCGTCATATCATCAAGAAACGTTTCGGGATCGCGTACCTCGTAAACGATGTTCACGCCGAAGCAGACGCCGGGATTCACACGCTCGATCTGCCGGGGATTGGCGACGGCATTTTGGCGGTTGATGGCGTTTTCAAATTTCACCTCGGTAACGCCAACAGCGGAGAACTCTTCCTCATTGCGGATAAAACAGTCGGAAAACTGCAGACGCGCAGCGACCGGCGGCTCTGCGCTGCCGAACAGACGGCGGATGGCCGGATCGTCCTTATCATAAACCGGCATATTCTCGATATCGCGGCTGAGACTTCTGGCCAGCAGTGTGCGGAGCTTCCCTTTGAGACTGCTGCCCGGAACGATCGGCAGACCGGTGCGCGCATCGCGCACGACCGGCTTATCGACGGCGCCGATCGCGGAAAAGGTGCTCGATCCACCAATGTGCATGCCGGTGAGAACAACAAGATCGCATTTTAAAAGAATTTTTCCGTACATCTCTCTCAATCCTTTCCGCCGTAATAACGATGGTACGCGACCAGCGCTTCCATATAGTGTGCAAAGTTCAGAAACGCCTTGCGGTCGAGCCCGATGCCTTTGATGTATTGCAGGAGCTTCGCCTGCTCCACAAAGTTTTTGACTGCGCTGTCGCGTCCGGCTTCGTATGCCGTGCGCACGCGCATCATGCCGAGCTTTGCCGCGCTGTCCGGCAGCAGCTCTTTCTCGGCGGTGCGCAGCTTTTCAACATTATAAATATCGCTGACAAGACTCAGAAGGTTTCGGATCTTGCTCGTGGTGATCTTCTCGCGCTGCTGGCTGATCTCACCCATGATCTTCTCGGCCTGATCCACATAGTCCTTCGGCAGCGTCTCCGGCCGGATCTCCGGCGGCGGAGCGGGACGGCTGTAATCCTGCCGCGGCGTGCCGCGGCCCGGATCGTTGTATTGGCGGGGGCCGCTGCCGCCGTAGCCGCCATAGCTTCGGTTATTGTTGTATGCCATTATTCCGTATCCCCCTCTCGGTTCTCATAAACGTGAATATAGATCGCGGTGATCAGCTGCTTTCGCTGCGCGGCGTCAAGCGCCCACGCATACATCTTCTCCGAAAACTCTTTATAGCCCCGATACGCCGGTGAGGATACCGGCGGCGCGAGCCTCGCCAGAAGATACGCATAGCGGGCCAGCGCGAGCTTTCCATCCCGCTCCGCTGAGCGAAGAAGATCAACGATCCGGTAAAGGAAGGAATTCCCGCGCGCGGCATCGTCGGAACAGAAGAACCGGGTCAGCAGGGCGCATTTCGTGCCGAGCACGTTTTCAGAAAATTCCTCCCAGTGGTATGTATGCTCCAGAAACGGGTCAAAGAGCGCTATGGCGTCCTTCCCCGGCTCGCCTTTTGCCCGGTCTTCGAGCTCACCGGCGCGTTCGGCGGCCAGACGGATCGGATAACTGTCGTCCGTCACGCAGAGGCCGCCGCTGATCGTGAGCGAGCCGCAGGAAAACTGCCGGAGGGCGGCGCGGATGCGGAGACACGCCTCCAGCGTGTCGTTCCATGCGCCGACGAGGAAAACGTCGTCGCCGCCCGAGTAAACGATCGTGACGGCCAGCGGCCGCTTACCACCGTGTTTTCCGGAGAGAACGTCGTTGATGTAGCACTTGAAAAACAGTGACATCTGCCGCGAGAAGGCCGCGGTGCGCGAAATGGTTACATAGTGCTGCGTCTCCGCCGCCGTTGCGCGGCCGGGGCGTTCATAGCCGGAAACGAAGCTGCGGCCGAGATCGTCCACGTCCATACGGCATACGCCGAGACGGCGCACGCCGGAAGCGTTCTGCGCCAGCTCGTCCATCCGATTGCTGAAAGCATAATCGCCGACGTACAGCCGCGTGCTGTACCGAAGGCCGGTAAACGCCCGGTTTTTGGAATAGATCCTGCGCACGGCCGCTCCGCTGTCCAGACGGAGACGGGCCGTTTTTTCGTCGGTCAGCAGAATGTACGCGTACCCGTCCGGCGTTGGAAGAGCAAAGTCATGCTCCGCGTCTTCGCCTGTTCCGACGAAATACACGTCTTTCGTCTGGATCTTTTCGGAAAGCGCCGCAAAAAGACGGCACCACGGGCAGCGCCCGTCGATCAGATCGTCCGTCCGCCCGCACACTTTGCATTCGCGCCCCGAGGCGGGCGTCGGCCGGTTCAGCCGCCGGAGATCGCCGGCGCTGTACCGGTGCATTTTGTGGCGGGAGACGGCGGCGGAAACGCGGCGGAACATGGCCTTGTAGGGCGCGTCTTCCGCCGGCGTGTTGGTCAGGTCGTTCCCGCTGCATTCTGTCCAGCCGTGCGCGAGAAAGAGCGAAACGCCGAACTCCCCGGAAAGCCATGCGTTGAACCGCTGATTCCACGCGCTCAGCGCCGCCTTGACGCTCTCGGTGTTGGGCAGAAGAATGTAGCAGTGTCCGCCGCCGCTGTAGAGCAGATTCGTCCGGCTCACGCCGCAGGCGAGAAGGAGCTCGTCCGCATAGTGCTCCATGAGCAGCTCCAGAAAGAACGACCGGCTGCGGAGAGAGCGGAGCGCCTTGTCGGAAGCCACGGTGTACAGAAATTTCTGTATGCCGGAAATATCCGCCGAATACAGCAGAAAAGCGTTTTCCTTCCGAAAAGCGGCCTCTTCCAGAAAGAGCCGCTTTTTATAATTTCTCTCTCCGGAGCTCAGCAGATATTCGCTGATGCACGCGCCGATGGCCGCCGTGGTCTTCAAATGGTCGTAAAGCGATATATCCGGGCTTTCTCCGGCGCAGGTGCTTGAGGGAAACATGCTCGTATAGCTCTCCAGCAGGCAGAGCAGCGAATCGACCCACGCATCTTCGCGCGGCAGCTCAGCCAGCCTCCGGCGCAGAGCTTCCGCGGCGGCCTGATACGGTTCGGCGCTGAGCGCCGCGGCGTGACGCTCCGGCATGCGGAGCGTGCCGTCCTGCGGATACGGCGCGATGGAATGATCCGGGTGCTCTCCGTTGAGATGCGTGAAAACGCTTGCGAGCGGCATATACCGCCGGAACGTTCCGGCCTCGCCCTCCTCGGCCTCCCGCCGGTCCGCCGCGGCGGAGAGATTGTCGGCAGCGCACGCGATCCAGGATAGATCGTCCTCCGCCGGCGCCGCGGCGCGCAGCTCGGCGGCGTGGTGCAGCTGCACGCAGCGGAGAATTTCTTTCTCCTCCCGCCACAGCGACCGGAGAAACGCCCAGCCCTGCCGGCTGTGCGTGCCGCTGTCTCCGCCGGCGCGGTAAAGCAGCTTTCCGATGTCGTGCAGCAGGCAGCCATAGGTGACCTGCCGGGTCTGTTTCTGCAAATTCTTTCACACTCCTTTGCATTGGTGTGTCCCCTTGCGGGGTGTGGGTTGTTTCAATCGATAATGTACGTTTGGCAATGGGCGTTTGAGTTTCCGTCCCCTTGCGGGGTGTGAATTGTTTCTATGCTTTACCACGAGGTTAGCCACGCTATTCTGTTTCCGTCCCCTTGCGGGGTGTGAGTTGTTTCTCTAATTTACCGAAAGGATGATCCAAGATGACAGTTTCCGTCCCCTTGCGGGGGGTGGGTTGTTTCAATGGAAGAAAGAGTTCTCCGTCACGGCGGACAAGTTTCCGTCCCCTTGCGGGGTGTGGGTTGTTTCAATAATGAAAGGTATTTGTTTCCTGTGCGGAAATCAGTTTCCGTCCCCCTGCGGGGGGTAGTTATTTCTGGAAAATACAACACACAAGAAGATTTAGAATTGTTTCCGTCCCCTTGCGGGGTGTGAGATTTTTCTTCGCTTTCGACCTTAACTCAATGGAGCACTGGAAAAGGTTTCCGTCCCCTTGCGGGGGTGTGAGTTGTTTCGGCAAAACTGTATAAAATCCGAAACAGTTTTGATTTTGTGGTTGTCTTATATGTATAATGATACCATAAAATAAGACACATAACAAGATAAAACGCAGGAAACACGAGGCAAAGCCTGCAGAGCAGGTGCGAACCGCGAAAAAGTCTGGAAAAACAGACCGTTTTTCCGCGGAGTTCGCACGTCGCGGGGTGATGCCGGAGGGGGAAAACAATGAAAGTACTTTTCAGCTGCATGGGAACAAGCGACCCGGTGCGCGGCTACCGCGACGGACCGCTGCTGCATATTCTGCGTCATTACCGGCCGGAAAAGGCGGTGATCCTGCTTTCCGACGAGGCCAGAGAGCTTGACAGAAAAGACGGACGCCTCGCGGCGGTAGAGACGTTTATGGCGGAGCACTGGGATGGTTACCGTCCGGAGATCACGGTGCAGCATGCGCCTCTGGCGGATCCGTCGGATCTGGATGCTGTCTGTCAGCCGATCACAGAGGCGATACGCGCGCTTTCCAAAGAAGCGCCGGAGGCGGAGCTCCTGCTGAATCTGAGCTCCGGAACACCGCAGATGAAGCAGGTGCTCACGATGCTTGCCGTGGACGTCCGGTTTCCGCGTGTTGTGGGCATACAGGTCAAAAATCCGGAGCGGGCCGCCGGATCGTCGGAGCGGACGAACGCGGCCGATTACAGCGTGGAGGACGAGCTGGAATGCAACGAGGACGAGCTGCCGGACGCGCGCGACCGCTGCACTGTGCCGGCCATGCTGCATCTGCGGAGACAGCAGGCGAGAGAGCAGATCCTCACGCTTTTGGAGCAGCGGGATTATGCCGCCGTGTATGCCATGAAAAACAGCATGCCGGACTCGGTAAAAGCGCTTGTCGGGCATCTTGAGGCGCGGGACCGGCTGGACTATGAAACGGCGCGTAACCGCGCGCAGAATCTCAAACTGCCGTTTTCTCTGTACCCGCGGCGGGCAGCGGTCGGGAGAAGCGATTTTGACGAGGTGAGCGAGGTATACCTTGTCCTGCTCAACCGTCTGCACCGGCGGCAGTACGAAGAGCTGATCCTCCGGCTAAATCCGCTGGTGGTCCGCCTTCAGCTTCGCCTTATCCAGAAAAGCATGGAATCTCGTGGATTGCGGCTGGAGGAGGTTATCAGCCGCCCGTACTCCAATCGCCCGCGCATTATCCCGGAAATGCTGGAATGTTCTCTGCCAGAGGTATATCAGAGTATTTTACAGTCTTTTTCCGGAGTGCTGCGGGAGTGCGATGTGAGCATTATGCTGTGCAATCGAATATTGACTGGGCTGCCGGATATTCTGAAAAATTTCCGGAAGCTGCTGGAAAACTGTGAAGCCATGAACGAGAAGTGCCGAAATGCTCTGGCACACCAGCTGACGGCGGTGAGCGCGGAGCAGTTCCGTGCTTCCTGCGGCATGGAACCGGCGCAGCTCCTCCGCGAGATCGGCGAGCTGATCGCCTATCTGTATCCTGAGTGCGACAAATCGCTGTTTGCCGTATACAAGCGCTGCGGGGACTATATCCGCGAAAACTTGCAGTAAAAGTACACCGGCCGGACGAAGGCTTTCGTCCGGCCGGTTTTCGTCTATTGAAGAAGCCTCGCAGAGCATGCGCCCATAGGTGCAAACTCTGCGGGGCTTTACATATATCAGGTCTCGGGTGTGCCGAGAGTAAAGGCGTAGCGCATTTCCAGCGCGTGGAAGAGCTGCTGCATGACGCCCTGCGCAATGGCGCGGATGTCGAGCGAGCGGATCTTCTGCACGACACGCTCGATCTCCTCCGCCGGGACGCCGTAGCCGCCCAGACTCAGCCGGAAGAAGGCATCGAGCTTTTCCTCAAGCGGGAAGTCCTCCGAGCAGGGATGCGCCATGTACCCGCGCATGATGCCTGCCGAGCCGAGCTCCATGATATAAAAATCGCGCTCGGTCATTTCGGGATGGTAGGAGCCGAAAATGGCGTGCAGCTCCTTCGCCGTCTGGCGGAAGATGTACTCCGAGGCTTCGTTCTGCGTGTAGGCTTCGATGTAGATCTCACGCAGGTTCTCGTTGAGCTCCGTGAGCGTGAGCTGGATGGCGGTCTCCACGGCATAGACGAATACCGGCGGAAGGTCCGCGTCGGTAATGCGCCGGGCCATGCCGAACTGGTTGTCGAACATGAACTCGACGAGCTCGGTGAGCACGCCGTCCTTGGCGCGGAAAATATTCTGGAACGTGCTGTTGGAAACATCCGCCTTCTGCACGATCTCTGCGACGGTCGTTCTCTTGTAGCCCTTTTCCAGAAACAGCTTTACGCATACGGTGAGGATCCGCCGTTTGGCGGGCAGACTGGCACTTGTGATAGCGATGGGAACCACTTCCTTTGGAAACATATCAATTATAAGTATACCATTAAGGTAGGAATAAATGCAAGGGGAAACCTGTCGAATATCCGCAAAAAAGGAAGCAGCGCCGCCGTCACAAGGACAAAACGACGCTGCCGGAGTGAGAGAAAGTACAAAGTCAGTCTGTGGCCGCCGCGGACGCGGGAAGCGCGTATTTGCGGGCGTAGCGGTTAAATTCGCGGATGAAGTCGGCGCTCTCAAGACGCGTGGCGCGCAGCGACTCGTGAAGGTTGAGATTGTGCTGCGCCGTGTCGATGACGCACCCGGCAATGTTGGAGCAGTGGTCGGACGTGCGCTCGAGACCGGTGAGAAGGTCGGAGAGAATGAAGCCAAGCTCAATGCTGCACCCGCCCTGCTGCAGACGCCGGATGTGGCGCGTGCGCATCGATTCCTTGAGCTGATCGATGACCTGCTCGAGCGGCTCGACCTCGGCGGCGATGGAGCTGTCGTTCTTCTCGAAGCACGCAAGGGAAAGATCGAGAATTTCACTGACCGCCCCGGAGAGCACCGAAAATTCGGCGACGGCGCTCGGAGAGAATGTGAGATTCTTGTCGCGTAGCTCCTCGGCGGATTCGAGCGTGTTGACGGCGTGGTCGGAGATGCGCTCAAAATCGCCGATGGATTTCAAAAGAGCGGCGGCCTCTTCGCTTTCCGCGGTGCCCATCTGCTCGGCGCTGAGCTTTACGAGATAGGTGCTGAGAATGTCCTCGTAATGGTCGCACAGCTCCTCGTCCTGCCGGATCCTCTCGGCAAGAGCGGGGGAGTAGCTGTCGATCGCGGTGAGGGAATCCTTCAGTGCGCGCACGGCGTGCTCGGCCATGTCTGCGGCAACGGCGCGGCTCTGGGAGAGCGCCAGCGCCGGTGTTGCGAGCAGGCGCTCGTCCAGCTCCACGCGCCGTTCCTTCTCGCCGCTGTCCGGCACGATCCGGATGGCGAGCTTTTCAAGCAGACCCCCGGCGGGCAGGAGCAAGGCGGTGCAGAGAAGGTTGAAGGCCGAATGGGCAATGGCGATGCCGGAGCGGGTCGCGGCCTCGTCGAGCAGCGCCGGGGCGAGCGCTGCGCGCACTACGGTGAACACCGTGAGCAGGACGACAACGCCGATAACGTTGAACATCAGATGCACCACGGCGGCGCGGCGCGCGTTTTTGTTCGTGCCGATGGAGGAGAGAAGCGCTGTCACGGTCGTGCCGATGTTCTGGCCCATGATGATGGGGATCGCTGCGGCGTAGCTCACCGCGCCGGTGGCGGAGAGCGCCTGCAAAATGCCGACCGAAGCCGAGCTCGACTGGATGATGCCCGTGAGCACCGCACCGGCCACCACGCCGAGCAGCGGGTTTTTGAACGCAAGAAAGAGATTAACGAACACCGGGTCATTGCGCAGCCCCGATACTGCGCCGCTCATCGTCTCCATGCCGAACATCAGCGTGGCGAAGCCGAGCAGGATGACGCCGGAATCCTTTTTGCGGCTGCTTTTGCAGAAAAGATAAAGGACGATGCCGATCACGGCGAGGATCGGGGTAAAGGAGGTCGGCTTGAGGAGGCGGACGAGCACGCTCGTGCCGTCAATGTCGCCGAGACTCAAAAGCCACGCCGTCACGGTCGTGCCGACGTTTGCGCCCATAATGACGCTGATCGACTGGCGCAGCGTCATCAGTCCGGAGTTTACAAAGCCGACGACCATAACGGTCGTTGCGGAAGAGCTTTGGATCACGGCGGTCACGCCGAGACCGGTGAGAAAACCGGCGATGGGCTTTCCGGTCATTTTGTCGAGCAGGGAGCGGAGCTTTCCGCCGGCGCGCCGTTCGAGCGCCTGCCCCATCAGACTCATGCCGAAGAGGAACAGCGCCAGGCCGCCGAGCATCGTAAGCGTGTCAAAAATGTCCATAATTTTTCCTTTTCCTGATATTTGATTTACAAAATCAGCGTAGCAGAACGAATGTTAAATGCGCTACGGTTTTTTTGTAAAATCCTTGTTAAACGAAAATCGCCCCGCGGCCGGACGGCCGCGAGGCAATTTTTTGAAATTATGCGTCTTTCTTTTTTGCGCGCTTTTTCGGCAGCGGCGTGATCGGCTCGAGGACTGCAATCACGCCGCGGACGAGTTCCCGGTTTTCGATGTCGAGAATATAATGCACCTTGGCGCCCTCATAGGGAATGCCGTCGGGCGCGCCTTCCATAAGAGAAGCGAGCTCCGGCGCTTTTTTCACCATGACGGTATTGTCGCACACGATCAGAAGGGGCTTGGCGTTGACATACACCATGTACTCGCCGAACATTTTCCTATAGGTGACGTTCTCGATCCCGTCAAGCTGTTCGCAGACAAATTCTATGTACTCTTTGGATGTTGCCATAGACACTCCTTTTATTTTGCCCAATCGGTAAGCCGCTTTTCGAGCAAGGCAAGCATGGCGCGGCTCTTCTCCCGGCTTTCCCGGGCGGCGGTGAGATAGATCTTGAGCTTCGGCTCCGTGCCGGAGGGACGCACAACAACTTCGCCGCCGTCGAGAATAAAGCGCAGCACATTGGAGCGCGGAAGCCCTGTTTCGTCCCGGTCGTAGTCGATGACCTGCCGCACGGCTTCACCCGCCAGCTCTTCCGGCGGAGAAACACGGAGAGAATCAAGCAGCTCCGTCATATGCGCGAAGCCTGCCGAGCCCTCAAACGTGAAGGACAGGAGCTTCGCTTCATAAAAGCCGTATTGTGTGTACAGTGCTTCGAGCGCGTCCGCGAGCGTTTTGCCCTGCGATTTGTACCAGACGAACATCTCGCAGATGAGAAGCGAGGCATTCACCGCGTCCTTATCGCGCACAAAGCTGCCGCTCAGATAGCCGTAGCTCTCCTCAAAGCCGAAAATATAGCGATCGGCCTCGCCGTCTTTTTCAAGAAGCCCGATCTGCTCGCCGATGTATTTGAACCCGGTCAGAACGTTTCGCAGCTCCACGCCGTAATGCGCGGCGACCTTTTCTGCCATGGGCGTTGTGACGATCGTTTTTACCGCCACGGGGCGTTCCGGCATCGTGCCGTTCGCCCGGCGCATCCGGCAGACAAAGTCGAGCAGCAGCACGCCCATTTCGTTGCCGGTGATGAGCCGGCAGCCCGCGGCAGTCTTCACCGCCGCGCCGACGCGGTCGCAGTCCGGGTCCGTGGCGAGCAGCAGCTCGCTGCCCGTTTCCTCCGCCAGACGCAGTCCGACGGAGAGCGCTTCGCGGATCTCCGGGTTGGGGTAGGGGCACGTTGGAAAATTTCCGTCCGGCTCCGCCTGCTCCGGCGGGATAGTGATGTTCGCAAAGCCGTGCGCGCGAAGGCAGCGCGGCACGCAGGAAATGCCTGTCCCGTTGAGCGGCGTGTATACGATGGAGGCGCTGCGCGAAACGTTCTCCGGCAGGAGCGATGCTGTCGATACCGCGGCAAGATACCGCTCCACGGTGTCCTCGCCAATATAGGCGATGATGCCGGAGGCGAGCCCTTCGGCAAAATCGAGAGTATGGACATCCGCGAAGGGATCAATACGGTCGATCTCCTGCTGAATGGCTGCGGCGGCCTCCGTCGTGATCTGGCAGCCGTCCGCGCCGTAGACCTTGTAGCCGTTATATTTGGCGGGGTTGTGGCTTGCCGTGATGACAACGCCGCCGCAAGAGCGAAGATCGCGCACCGCGAAAGAGAGCGAGGGCGTCGGCATCAGGCGGGGATAAATGTGCACGCGAATGCCGTTTGCGGCAAAAACACCCGCCGCGGTCTCGGCAAAGAGCCGGGAGTTGATGCGGCTGTCGTAGGCGATGGCGACGGAGGGGGTGGCAAAATGCGCCTTGAGATAATTGGCATAGCCCTGCGTGGCCTTGCCGACGGTGAAAACGTTCATGCGGTTCGTGCCCGCGCCGAGCACGCCGCGCAGTCCGCCGGTGCCGAATTCCAGTTCACGGTAAAACCGGTCCTCGATGGCGGCATCGTCGCCGCGGATGGCTTCCAGTTCCTCGCGGAGCGCCGGGTGTCCGGCGGCCTTTTCCAGCCACAGCCGGTAAAGCGCGTTTATATCCATCGTAAATACCTCCCAAATTCTCTTTTTATAGTCCCCCGATCAGACGTGGATCAGCAGACCGATAAGGAGCAGATGCGCGGGGTAATAGAGATAAAAGAACCATTTCATAAACCGGTTCACGGCGGGGCTTTTGCCGCGCTGCCCGTTATAGAGCCGCAAAACCGGCAGCGAGAGCGCAACGCCCATCTGCAAAAGGCCGTACACACGGTCGATGGCAAAGAAATATACGACCGCATAGAGCGCAGCATAAAAAAGCAGCCAGAAGCTCTGTTTTTTGAGATCGCCGCGGTTTGTGCCGAACGCCATAACGCAGAGCGAGGCAATGCAGCTCCAGTCGCTCGGAAAGCTCACAAGGCAGATGAGAAGAATGAGCAGCACCCGCACTGCGCCGGACGTGATCTTTTTGCTTTCCGCGACGCGCAGCATCACAAGACCCCACGCAAGCGACCACATAACGCTCGTCTGGTTGAGCGCGCCGCCGTAGTAGAACGGGATAAAAGAGTGCCAGTCGATGAAATCGTGCGAGAAATATATGTAGCAGAAATGCGAGATCAGCGCGAAAACAAAGAGACGCGCGGTATACTTGCGGATGTTCCGCGTGTAGTGATACCCCTCGGCGATGCAGTAGCACATGATCGGGCAGGTGATGCGCCCGATGAGATGCATGAGCAGGGGGAGAAACTCCTTCGGATACCCCGGAAACACCGCCCACGCGATGTGATCGATGGTCATCGCGGCGATGGCAATGAGCTTTATGGCGTTGGAGCTGAGCGGCTTTTTCTCTGTGAGGGGCATAGATTTTCCTCCTGCCGATGATGCGACCAGTGTATCCCCGGAAAGGAGCGCTGTCAAGCGTGGGCATGTTCCGGGCGGCGTTTGACTGCGGATTGCAATAAACGCGAGGCAATGATAAAATGATCTTAATCGCTTATACAATACATAGGGGGGGAAAAAGACGGCATGATAATCACACACGAATATCCCATCTGCGAATACGATACCGCCAGAGATCCAATTATTCACCCGACAGATTTTCTGGATAAATGTCTTCCGAAAAAATGCATTATTACATTTTTTCGGAAGGAACTGGAAAAATTCGCAGGGGAGCACAAACTGCCTGTGATCGGCCAACTTCACTCGGAGGTTCTCGATATACCGATCTACAAATATGAAAACGGAGAGAACCCTCTTTGCATCACCATGCCGTTCAGCACGGCACCCGGTGCCGCCGGAACGATCGAAGAGCTGCATGCCATGGGATGCGAAACGTTTGTGGTATGCGGCGCTGCAGGGGCACTGACACAGGGGAGCACGCTTGGCGAGATCATTCTCCCGGCTTCGGCCATACGGGACGAGGGAACATCATTTCACTACATTGCCCCTTCACGGGAAATCTCGTGTCATAAAGAAGCGCTGGAAAAAGCGCAGAGGGCGTTGTCCGAGATGGGAGTGCCGTTTGTGCTCGGAAAAACATGGACGACGGATGCCATGTACCGCGAAACACCCGAAATGATCGCGCGCCGGAGGGACGAGGGCTGCGTGACGGTCGAGATGGAAACGGCAGCGTTTTTTGCTGTAGCAAAGTACTATAATATTCCGCTCGTACAACTCCTGTATGTTGGGGATGATGTGAGCGGCACGGCGTGGGATCCCCGCGGTTGGAACACCCAAAAAACCGTCCGGGCAAGCTTGATCGATTGCTGCATCGAACTGGTTCAGAAAATATAAAAAAGCCTGTAATCCTTAGGATTACAGGCTTTTTTGGAGCTGTTACCCAGATTCGAACTGGGGACCTCATCCTTACCAAGGATGCGCTCTACCGACTGAGCTATAACAGCATAAGTCATGCCCCCGATGAAGGGGGCATGGTGGCGACCGAGAAGGGACTTGAACCCTCGACCTCTAGCGTGACAGGCTAGCGTTCTAACCGACTGAACTACTCGGCCTCAAGGCTTTGTCAGTATACGAAATATAAGCGAATTTGTCAAGCACTTTTTCCGGATTTTTTTCATTTTTTTCCGAATGCGATTCCTCTTGAAAGCAATAATAAAATAAAGTATAATAAAACAATTGATAATTTCTTTCTTCTAATCCAATAAAGAGGCACACTGTGAGAGACACTATTTATATCAAGGGCGCACGCCAGAACAATTTAAAAGATATTACGCTGGAGATCCCGCGCGACAAGCTCGTGGTATTCACCGGCATTTCCGGCTCGGGCAAATCCACGCTCGTTTTCGACACGATCTATGCCGAAGGACAGCGCCGGTATGTGGAGAGCCTTTCTTCTTACGCGCGCATGTTCCTCGGCCAGATGGAAAAGCCGGATGTGGACTATATCGACGGCCTTTCGCCCGCCATTTCCATCGACCAGAAAACGACGAGCCGCAACCCGCGCTCGACCGTCGGCACCGTAACGGAGATCTATGACTATCTCCGTCTGCTCTGGGCGCGCATCGGCACGCCGCACTGCCCGAAGTGCGGCAAGGAGATCCGCCAGCAGACCATTGACCAGATCATTGACCAGGTGACAGCGCTGCCGGAGGGGACGAAGCTCCAGATTCTTGCCCCGGTCATCCGCGGCAAGAAGGGCGAGCACGCCAAAGTCTTTGAGGATGCGCGCAAGAGCGGTTATGTCCGCGTGCGTGTGGACGGCAATCTTTACGATCTTTCCGAAACCATTGAACTGGACAAGAATAAAAAGCACCGCATTGAGATCATCGTGGACCGTCTTGTAATGAAGCCGGATATCCGCCGCCGTCTGACGGATTCGATCGAAACCGCGTCCTCGCTCACGGGCGGCCTTGTGACGGTCGATCTCCCCGCGGAGGGGCGCGGACTCACGTTCTCGCAGAACTACGCCTGCGAGGACTGCGGCATCTCCATCGAAGAGCTCTCGCCGCGCGCGTTCTCGTTCAACAACCCTTACGGCGCCTGCCCGAGCTGCACCGGCCTCGGCACGCAGCTGCGCGTCGATCCCGAGCTCATTATGCCGAACCCGTCGCTCTCCATTCTCGGCGGCGGCATCGTGGCGTCCGGCTGGAACAATGTCCGCGGCGACACGATCTCACGCATGTATTTTGATGCACTCTCGAAAAAATACCATTTCAGTCTTGATGCCCCCATCCGTGACCTTCCGGAAGAGGCGCGCAAAGTGATCCTCTACGGCACGGGCGGCGAGAAGCTGACGCTCCATTACGATCAGCAGCGCGGCAAGGGAACGCTCTACCAGCCCTTCGAGGGCGTCGCGGCCAACCTCGAGCGCCGTTACCGCGAAACGCAGAGCCCTGCCATGCGCGCGGAGATCGAGCAGTGCATGGCGGAAACGCCCTGCCCGGACTGCGGCGGCCGCCGTCTCCGGAAGGAAGTCCTCGCCGTCACCGTCGGCGGAATGAATATCTCCGAGTTCTGCGATCTCCCCGTAACGGAGTGTCTGCGCTTCCTTGACGCGCTCGAACCGCAGCTGACCGATATGCAGGCAATGATCGCCGGCCGCATCATCAAGGAGATCCGCAGCCGTCTCGGTTTTTTGCAGAGCGTCGGTCTGCAGTATCTCACGCTCTCGCGCGCCGCGGCGACGCTCTCCGGCGGCGAAGCGCAGCGCATCCGGCTGGCCACGCAGATCGGCTCCTCGCTCATGGGCGTGCTCTACATTCTCGATGAGCCGAGCATCGGCCTGCACCAGCGCGACAACGCAAAGCTGCTCAAAACGATGAAAAACCTGCGCGACATGGGCAACACGCTCATCGTCGTCGAGCACGACGAGGACACCATGCGCGCGGCGGACTATATCGTGGACATCGGCCCCGGCGCGGGCGTCCACGGCGGCGAAGTCGTGGCGCAGGGCAGCGTGGAGGATATCTGCGCCGAGCCGCGCAGCATCACCGGCGATTATTTAAGCGGCCGCAAGCGTATCCCGCTGCCCGGCACACGCCGGAAAGGGAACGGCCAGGCCATCACCGTGCGCGGAGCAACGGAGAACAATCTTAAAAATATCGACGTCCGCTTCCCGCTCGGCGAGTTTATCTGCGTGACCGGTGTGTCCGGCTCGGGCAAGTCCTCGCTCGTGAACGAGGTGCTGTATAAAACGCTTGCCGCCGAAAAGATGCGCACGAAGGCGCGCCCCGGCAAGTGTGCGGGCGTGGACGGTCTTGAATACGTCGATAAGGTCATCGCCATCGACCAGACGCCCATCGGCCGCACGCCGCGGAGCAACCCCGCGACGTATACCGGCCTCTTTAATGATATCCGCGATGTTTTCGCCTCGACGAAGGATGCCGCGCTCCGCGGCTACGGCCCGGGCCGGTTCTCCTTCAACGTTCGCGGCGGACGGTGCGAGGCCTGCTCCGGCGACGGTCTTTTGAAGATCGAAATGCACTTCCTGCCGGACGTGTTCGTTCCGTGCGATGTGTGCAAGGGAAAGCGCTACAACCGCGAAACGCTCGAGGTGCGCTACAAAGGTAAAAACATTGCCGAAGTGCTCGATATGACCGTGGAGGAAGCGCTCACGTTCTTTGAAAATCAGCCGAAGCTCGTACCGAAGCTGCGCACGCTCATGGATGTCGGTCTCGGGTATGTGCGTCTCGGCCAGTCCTCACCGACGCTCTCCGGCGGCGAGGCGCAGCGCGTCAAGCTTGCCACGGAGCTCTCCCGCCGGGACACCGGCCGCACCGTATACATCCTCGACGAGCCGACGACCGGCCTGCATATGGCGGACGTCCACAAGCTCGTGGAGGTTTTGCAGCGGCTCGTGGACGCGGGCAACACCGTGATCGTCATCGAGCACAATCTGGACGTGATCCAGTGCGCCGACCATATCATCGATCTCGGCCCCGAGGGCGGCGACGGCGGCGGGGAGCTCGTCTTTGCCGGCACGCCGGAGGAATGCGCCGCGTGCCCCGCTAGCTTCACGGGAGAATTTCTGAAACCGGCATTGGAGCGCTATCGGAAGTGAACCTTTCCTGCGTGTCCCTCATAGGATATACCGGAGGGATGGCGGTATGGGAAAATGGATATTGGCGTTTCTGATCGCGGCGTCGGTGCTCTTTCTCTGCTGGAAGCTGCGCGGCGTGATGCTCACGCCCGTGTGCCGCGGGAAGGGGCAGAGCCTTGAGCTCATTTTGCGCGTCTCCGGCGCGTCGCCGGAGCTGGAAGCAACGGTGGATGGCCTGCTGTGGCTCATCAGCGACGGCGTGCTTTTTGGAAGGATCGTGCTGCTGGACGACGGCATGGACGAGGAAACAAGAGAAATCGCCCGGCGTTTATCGCTGGGACAGGGGAATGTAACACTATGGACGAAGCAAACGAACTCCGCGGCTCCCTGCAGCTCATCGGAACCGTAAAAAGCGTGATCTTCCAGAACGAGGAGAACGGCTACACCGTTCTGCGTCTGGATGTCGGCGGCGACGAGCCGGTGACGGTCGTGGGCTGTCTGCCGTTCGCCGCGCCCGGCGAGGGGCTGACGGTCGAGGGAGCGTGGGAGCGCCACCCGAGCCACGGCGAGCAGTTCAAGGCGTCCTCAGCCATGCGCTCGCTGCCGGTGGGGGAGAAGCATATCTATGAATATCTCGCCTCCGGCGCGGTGCGCGGCATCGGCCCGGCGACGGCGGCGGTGCTCGTGAACCGCTTCGGCTCGCGTACGCTGGAGATCTTGTCCGACAGCCCCGAAAAGCTCGCCGAGATCAAGGGCATCAGCGCGCGCCGCGCGCGGGACATTTCTGAAACGTTCCGCCGTCAGACCGGTATGCGGCTTCTGATGGAATTTCTTGCCGCGAACGGCCTCAAGCCCGAATATGCCATGCGGCTCTATAAGCTCTACGGCGACGGGGCGCTCGAGCTCGTGAAGTCCAACCCCTACGTCATCGCGTCCGACCGCATCGGCGGACAGTTTGACGAGGCGGATGCGCTCGCGCTCTCGCTCGGCTTTGAGGAGGACAGTCCCCCGCGCATCGCCGCGGCGCTCATTTTTGAAATGGTACATAATCTCAATAACGGCCACAGCTTCCTCCCACGCGAAAAGCTCGTTGCGGCAACGGCGCAGCTCATCGGCGTGGAGGCCGAGGCCGCGGAGGAATGTCTGGACGTTCTCGCCGACGAGGGCGAGATCGTGCAGGAGGTCGTGGCAGGGGTGAACGCGGTGTATCTCCGGCGGCTGTACGAGGCCGAGACCTGCACCGCCGCGGCGCTCCGCGCCATGGCACAGGACACCGTTCCGGCAAAGAAAAACGTGGACGAGCGTATTGCGGAGCTGGAGCGAGAGACCGGCATGCGCTATGCCGCGCAGCAGAAGGAGGCCATCCGCCTCGCCTGCGAGCGGCGGCTGCTCGCCGTCACCGGCGGGCCCGGCACCGGCAAAACGACGATCATTCAGGCCATACTGCGCCTGTACGACGATATGCAGCTCGACTGCCTTCTCGCCGCGCCTACCGGCCGCGCCGCCAAGCGCATGACTGAGCTCACTGGCCGGGAGGCCTACACCATCCACCGTCTGCTCGGCGCGGCATGGGCCGCCGAGGGGGACGAGCTCACGTTCCGCAAAAACGAGAGCGATCCGCTCCGCTGCGGCGCGGTCATTCTCGACGAATGCTCAATGGTTGACATAACACTTATTCAGGCGCTGTTAAAGGCGCTGCCGAAGGGCTGCCGTCTCGTACTCGTTGGCGACGCCGACCAGCTGCCGAGCGTCGGGCCGGGGAGCTTTTTTCTCGATGTGCTCCGTTCGCACGCGGTTGCGGCGGTGCGCCTGACGGAGATCTTCCGCCAGAGCGGGGAGAGCCGCATCATCCGCAACGCGCACAGCATCAACCGCGGCGAAACGCCGGAGCTGCGCGAAAATAAAGGGGATTTCTTCTTTTTGCAGCGTCCCTCGGGCGAGCGTCTGGCCGCGACCGTGGCCGAGCTTTGCAGCGAACGGCTGCCGCGCGGCATGGGTATCCCGTCCGGCGATATTCAGGTTCTGACGCCGACGCGCAAGGGCGAATCCGGCACCTTCGCGCTCAACGAGCGCTTACAGCAGGTACTCAATCCGCCCGCGCCCGGAAAAAAAGAGAAAATTTTTGGCGAAACTGTGTTCCGGGAGGGCGATCGGGTGATGCAAATCCGGAACAACTATGATATAGTATGGTGTAAAGGCGGCGATACCGCGGCGATCATAGCTGGAGAAATGGCTCCCGGCTCCGCTCCCGAGACCGGCACGGGCATCTTTAACGGCGATCTTGGGACGATTCTCCGCATCGACACCGAAAACGAGCTTATCTGGATCGACTTTGACGAAAAGCTCGCATGGTATGGCTTTGAACAGCTCGGCGAGCTGGATCATGCCTTTGCCGTCACGGTGCACAAGGCGCAGGGCAGCGAGTACCGCGCCGTTGTTCTGGCAGCGGGACGAGCCCCGGCGCGGCTTTTGAGCCGCGATCTTCTCTATACCGCCGTCACGCGCGCGAGAGAGCTTCTCGTCGTTGTCGGCGAAACCGCGATCGTGCAGGCCATGATCGAAAACGGCCGCAAAACGCGCCGGTACAGCGGGCTGCGCGCCCGTCTGGCCGGAGAGGTCTGATATGAGCTTCAAAGACTTCGTTCTCGACTTTTTCTTCCCGCCGCGCTGCGCGTTCTGCGGCGCGATCCTGGAGAAAAGCGGGGACGGCGTGTGCGAAACCTGCCGCAAAGCGCTGCCGCGCACGGCGGATACCGAGCGAAAATGCGACTTTGTCCGCGCCTATACCGCGCCCTTTTACTACGAACCGCCGGTGCGGCAGGGCATTCTCGCCTACAAGTTTCGCAGCGCCCCGTCGCGCGGAAGGGTTTTCGGCCGGATCCTCGGCGAGGATCTGCTCCGCCGCGGCGCTGACGATTTTGATCTCATCTCGTGGGTGCCTCTGAGCGCGAAGCGCTGTCACCGCCGCGGGTACGATCAGGCGCAGCTTCTTGCGGAAGCGGCGGCGGAGGTCCTTGGAACAAAGGCTGTGCCGCTGCTGCGCAAAGCGCGCGACGTTTCGCCGCAGTCCCGGCTGCGTACTCCGGAGGAGCGCCGGGCGAACATCTCCGGCTGCTATGTTGTCCGAAGTGCGGACGCGGTGCGCGGTAAGAGGATCCTGCTTATCGACGATGTCATCACCACCGGCTCCACGCTTTCCGAATGTGCGCGCATGCTGCTGACCGCCGGGGCTGTGAGCGTCCGCGGCGCGGCGCTTGCCTGCCACCGGGAAGAATAACAGAAGAATTTAATCGCTTTTGATTTGAAGGGAATTTGACTATGCCTATTCTGTCCTCCATCATCGAAAAAGATATTGCCATCGATCTCGGCACCGATACGACCATCCTCTATGTCGCCGGTATCGGCATTCGCCTGCGCGAGCCGACGGTCGTTACGATCGACCGTACGACCGGCCGCGTGCTCAAGGTCGGCGAGGATGCGCGGAAAATGCTCGGCCGCACGCCGGGGAACCTTGTATCCGTCCATCCCATCGCCGCGGGCGTTATCTCCGATTACGACATGACCTGCGAAATGCTGCGCGAGTTCATCCGCCGCGTGACGAGCTTCAGCCTCTTCCGCTCGCGCGTGCTCGTGTGCGTGCCGGGCAGCATCACCGGCGTGGAGGAGCGCGCCATTGTGAACGCCGTCATCGAGGCGGGCGGACGAAAAGTGTATCTTGTCCCCTCGGCGGTCGCCACGGCGGTCGGCGCGGGTCTGGACGTGAACCGCGCGGACGGCCATATGATCATCGATATCGGCGGCGGCACAACGGAAGCGGCGGTCGTATCGCTCAACGGCGTGGTGGAGTCGGAATCCATCAAAACGGCGGGCGCGGCGTTTGACGAGGCGATCGTCAAATACGTCCGGCGCAAGCACAACCTGCTCATCGGCATCCGCACCGCGGAGGAGCTCAAAAAGAGCATCGGCTGCGTCAAGGAACGCCCCGAGGTCAGCTATGAGGAGGTCAAGGGCCGCTGCCTGATGACCGGTCTTCCGCGCACCATTACGCTCAACTCCGACGAAATGGTCGAAGCGCTCGCCGAGCCGACGGAGACCATCCTCGAGACCGTCCATATGGTGCTCGAGCGCACGCCGCCGGAGCTGGTAGCGGATATCTCGGAAAACGGCATCGTCATGTCCGGCGGCGGCAGCCTCCTGTACGGCATTGACCGCCTCGTCACCGAGCGCACCGGCATCGAAGCGCACGTCGCGGACGACGCGCTCTCCTGCACGGCCTACGGCGCGGGCCGTATGCTCAGCCGTCTCGACTCCATGACCGACGGCATGCAGAATTTCGCTCGCCAGCGCCAGCTCGATAAAACCGGCAACTGAGCTAATTTTTCGACGCACAAAGACCCATCTTCGGATGGGTCTTTGTGCTTGTCAAAAAAGTATTTTTGACAAGCTCTCAAACGAGACCCACTTCGTTGAGCTCTCGTTTGAAAAGGCTGCGGCTCGCCGCAGCGCACTCGCTTACGCTCGCACGTTTGCGAGCCGTAAAGTATTTTCTCCGACGCACATGTCGCCGGAGAAAATGGTTAAAACTTTATTTGCGCCTGCGGGCGCAAACTCTGCGAGGCTTTTTTGACAGGCTGTAAGACCCATCTTCGGATGGGTCTTTTCCTTTTCTCTATGCGGATTATTTCCGGTCATTTCCAAGGCGGAAAAACCCCGATCTGACAGCGCCGAACGACCGCCTTTACTCTCCCGGCAGACTATGCTTGTCCTATATTCTATGGGGGGTAAACGTATGTCATTGGGAGATAAGACCGTGCTGCTGCGAAATCCGTGGAAAGGGGAGACGCTGCGCATCAACCGTCCCGCGGCGGTCAAGGCCGCCTCGCTCGGCACGCATTTCGCGCTGGGCTTTGTGACGGGGTGCGTGCGGGTGTTCGGCTCGTGCGCGCCGTTCGGCGTGGCAATGGCGGCGCGCTCGGGCGGCGGTCTCGGCGGGCTCGCGTGCGTCCTCGGTGCGGCGGCCGGGTATCTTGTCTCCGGCTCGCTCGCGTGGGGGCTGCGGTATATGGCGGCGCTCGTGCTCGTGTTTACAACGGCCTTTCTCCTGCGGGAAACGGCGATCGCGCACCGGGCGTGGTTTATGCCCGCCGTCGCCGCTGCCGTGATGGGCGCTACCGGCGCTCTGAACGCCTTTGATAAGCTTTTGCAGCTCCCCGTAGCGGTCGATCTCGCTACCGAGGTCGTGCTTACAGGGCTTTCGGCGTATCTCTTCCATATGGCGCTCACCGCCGAGCGGCTGCGGCTGGAGCGGGAGGAGCTGCGGCGGGAAGCCGGGGGCGTGCTGATCCTCTGCTGCGCGCTGATGGCGCTCGCGCGCGTCACGATCATGGACGTTCTCTGTCTTGGCCGTGTGGCGGCGGTGCTGTGCGTTATGGTCTCCTCGTTCGGCGCGGGCGCGGCGGAGGGAGCGCTCATCGGCGTCATCACCGGGCTGTCGATGGATCTCGCGTCCCCCGCAACGCCGATCTTCACGATCTGCTACGGCTTCGCGGGACTGATGTCGGGCGTCCTCAAGCGGCAGGGACGGCTCGTGTTTCTGCTGATCTTTCTCGCGTCCAACACGCTCGCCGTGTTCTGGAACTGGGAGGCGAACCCCTGCCTCCCGGCACTGTACGAGACGTTCTGCGCTTCCGTGATCTTCTTTGTGCTTCCGGCCAAGACGATGACGTTCATCGTCTCCATGGTGCAGCGTCCCGCTCTCGGCGAGGGCGAGAGCGGCATGCGCCGGTACACCGCCGCTCGGACGCGCGCTCTTGCGGACGCGTTCCGCGAACTGTACGAAACGGTGCGCCGCAGCGCAGAGAGCAAGGAAAACGACGCCGACATTGCCACCGTGTACGACCGCGCCGCGGAGGAGGTCTGCGTCCGCTGCCCGCGGAAGGAAAAGTGCTGGCAGGAAAACTATATGGATACGCTCACGCTCCTGAACGACGCCACCGCTGCCATGCGCCGCCGGGGGCATTTGGAGCTCGCCGATCTTCCGGCGCGCTTTCGGGAGCAGTGCAAAAGCTCTGCGCCATTCACCGCAGCGGTCAATTCCGAGCTCCGTGCGCTCATCTACCGGCGGCAGCTCCGCTCGCGGCTGCGGGAGAACCGCATGGCGGCTTACGGACAGTACCGGTATCTCGCCGGGGTGCTCGACGCGATCAGCGAGGATCTGCGCTGCGCGAACGGCTCGGACACGATCGCCGAGCGGCGTCTTGTGCGGTATCTCAACTCGCTTGATATCGACGCGGAGGTATCCGTCTTCCGCGACCCGACGGGGCGGCTCCGCGCCGTGATCGAGAGTGCGAGACTTCCGATCCTCTTTCGGGAAGCGGACTATATGCAGGAGGTATCCGATGCGCTGGGCGTCCGCATGTGCCGCCCGGCGTCGTTCAACCAGAACGATACGCGCCTTGTTCTGCTGGAGGCCGAACCTCTTGCCGTGTCGGTCGGCGTGGCGGCGGTGAAGAAGGAGGGAGAGCCGGTCTCCGGCGACCGGGGGACGTATTTCAAAACCGAGCAGGGTGTGCTGTGTGTGCTGCTCTCGGATGGTATGGGCAGCGGCGAGCAGGCGGCGAAGGAATCCATCTCGGCGGTGCGCATTTTAGAGCGCTTCCTCCGCTCCGGCGTAGAACCTGCCACGGCGATGAAGATACTGAACTCCGTTATGCTATTAAAAAGCAGCGAGAGCTGGGGCTATGCCGCCGTTGACCTCATGTGCATCGACCTCTTCACCGGTCAGGCGGGGTTTTATAAATACGGCGCCGCGCCTTCGTACATCCGCAGCGGCCGCAATGTCCGCCGCGTCAAGGGTATGACGATGGCGGCGGGCGTGCTCGCGGGAGAGGGTGAGCCGCCGGACGTCGTGCGGCTGCACATCCGGCCTGGCGCGCTCGCTGTTATCGCAAGCGACGGCGTTGTGACGCGGGAGGATGATACGTGGCTGCGGCGTATTCTGCTCGACGACGACGGCACGGATATGCGTGCTCTGGCCCGCAGCGTCGTCCGCGAGGCGGGCGAGCGCTACGGCTACAAGGATGACATGACCGTCCTTGCCATCCGGCTGGAGGAGCGCAAATGAGCGGAAGAGAGCGTCTGCGGCGCGGCTGGCTGCGGTTTGGAAAAGTGGGCCGCAAACCGAATAAGGATGGCAAAAACCGGTTATGCTTGGAGAAGAACCGCTGCCGGGAGGAGGAAGAGTTCCCCGTGGTCAAAGGAATCTCCAAAAGAGTCATCGTCGTAAAATCGCCGGACCCGAAAATATTCGAGCAGGCCATATTCATCATCCGCGAGGATTTTGCCGGTCAGTCCGGCGTGAGCGAAAAGGACGTGCTGCGCGAAGCGCGCGCCGCGGCGAACAGCTATCTCGGCGGCGGAAAACGAACGACCGGCAAGCTCTTTGCCCGGCTGCGTGCGCCGCTCTATGCCGCGGCGGGCGCCATCGCCGGGGTCATCGCGTGGTTTGCCCTGCATCTGGCGCATCTCTGAAAAATCGGAGCCGGTCGCTTTTGACCGGCTCCGATTTTTTCGGTTGCGCGATGCGCGGCGGGATGATAAGATAAACGCATAATACATAAAAGGAGTACAGCCATGTACGAAAACCATATTGCCGATATCACTCTCGCGCCGGAGGGCGAAAAGAAGATCCGCTGGGCGGCGGGACATATGCCGGTGCTCGCAGCCATCGCGGAGGACTTCCGCGAGACGAAGCCTCTCGCCGGGCTGCGCGTGGCGCTCTCGGTGCATCTGGAAGCGAAAACCGCGTGGCTCTGCCGCGTCATGGAAATGGGCGGCGCGGAAATGCACGTCACGGGCAGCAACCCGCTCTCCACGCAGGACGATGTTGCCGCGGCGCTCGCCGCGGGCGGGATGCACGTCTGTGCCGTCCACGGCGCGACCGCGGAGCAGTACCAGAGTGCGATCGACGCCGTGCTCGAAACGGCACCCAACATCATTATCGACGACGGCGGCGATCTCGTCCACCGGATGCACACGAAGTATCCGGAGCTTATCTCTCAGGTCATCGGCGGCTGCGAGGAGACGACGACCGGTATATTGCGCCTGCTGGCGATGGACCGCGCCGGGGAGCTGCGTTTTCCGATGATGCTCGTCAACGACGCGGACTGCAAGCACCTTTTCGATAACCGCTACGGTACCGGCCAGAGCGTCTGGGACGGCATCATGCGCACGACGAACCTCATCGTCGCGGGCAAGGAGGTCGTGGTCTGTGGCTACGGCTGGTGCGGCAAGGGCGTGGCGATGCGCGCGCACGGTCTCGGCGCGCGGGTCATCGTCACGGAGGTCGACCCCGTGCGCGCGATCGAAGCGCACATGGACGGCTTCACTGTCCTCCCGATGGACGAGGCGGCCAAGCGCGGCGACATTTTCGTTACCGTCACAGGCTGCGATGATGTGATCTCCGCGCGTCACTTCCCCATGATGAAGGACGGCGCGATCCTCTCCAATGCCGGCCACTTCGATGTGGAGGTCAATGTGGCGGCGCTGCGCGAAATGGCCGCGGAGCACTACGAGGCGCGCCATAACATCGAGGGCTACGTCCTCCCAAACGGAAAAACGCTCTTCGTGCTGGCGGAGGGGCGGCTCGTGAATCTCGCCTCCGGCGACGGCCATCCGGCGGAGATCATGGATATGAGCTTTGCGGTGCAGGCTATGAGCGCCAAATATCTCGCCGACCGCCGCGCGGAGCTCCACCCCGGCGTCATCCGCGTCCCGCACGAGATCGACGACGCCATCGCCCGCAAAAAGCTCTCCACGCTCGGCATCACCATTGATACGCTCACCGACGAGCAGAAAAAGTATCTTGGAATTTAAATTATGTAAGCTAAGACAGCGCCCTGCTTATCTGCAGGGCGCTGTCTTTTAAGTTTATAAATTTACATAATATTATTTACATAATTTTGAGCTTTCGGCATTTGGAAATCGCCTCACGATGCTTCTGCTGCGCGGCGAGAAGATACCAGCGCTTGGCCTCGTCCATGTTCTTCTCAACACCTTCGCCGTTTTCATAAAGTGTGGCGAGATTGTACTGCCCGTCGCGGTCGCCGTGCTCGGCGGCGCGCTGCGTCCAGTAAAGCGCCTTGGCGAGGTCCTTTTCCACGCCGAGCCCGCGGTAGTAGAAGTACCCGACCTGGCATTCGGCGAGGGGATAGCCCTTTTCGGCAAGTTCCAGATGACCGGCGAAGCACTTGTCGTACTGCTCCGTGTCCCAGTATTTTTCGATCAGCTCGTCACACCGGTCCAGCTCCGGACAGGGCTTGTAATAACTTGATGCCATGCGACTACCCCCTTACCGGAACAGGGGCACAAGCCCGACGACCAGAATTATAATGATAAGGATCGGCAGAATGTACCGGAAGTAAACTTTGAATTTCGGGGACATTTTGATGCCCGTGCCTTTGTTGCACTCGGCAAGATATTTATCAAAGCCCCAGCCGCGCTTGCTCACGCAGAACAGCAGATAGACAAGCGAACCGATCGGCAGCAGCAGGGAGCTGACGAGAAAGTCCTCAAAATCGAGAATGTCCTTGCCGGGCATCGGGTGGAAGCCGCTCCAGACGTTGTAGCCGAGAACGCACGGGATGCTGGCAAGAAAGAGCACCGCGCCGACGATGCCGACGGACTTTTTGCGGCTCCAGCCCCAGTTATCGCACGCGCTCGCGATCAGATTTTCAAAGACCGCCGTCACGGTGGAGAAGCTCGCAAACGTCATAAAGAGGAAGAAGAGCGAGCCCCACACGCGGCCGCCGGGCATGTCGAGGAAAATTTTGGGCAGCGTCATAAAAATGAGCGCGGGGCCATGGTCCAGCTCCACATTGTAGCTGAAGCAGGCGGGGAAGATGATGAGACCGGCCATGATCGCCACGAATGTGTCCAGCGCGCAGATGCGCACCGCTTCGCCGGTGAGAGTGTGGTCGTCATGCATGTAGCTGCCGAAGATCTCCATGGCGGCAATGCCGAGACTGAGCGTAAAGAACGCCTGATTCATGGCGTTCGTGATGACGTTGAAAATGCCGACGGAGCGGATCGTGTCCATGTTCGGGCGCAGATAGAAATCAATGCCCTTGGCCGCGCCGGAGAGCGTCAGACTGTGCACGGCAAGCACGACGATGAGCGCCAGGAGGCACACCATCATGATCTTCGTGACCTTTTCAAGCCCCTTCTGCACGCCGCCGGAGCACACGAGCAGGCCGCCCGCCACGGTGATCGCCATGAAAATGCCCATTTCCACGGGGTTGCCGAGCATGTTGGCAAACACGCTGTCAGACGTTTCCACTGTGACGGTCGTGAACGCGCCGGAGACGAACTTGAAGAAGTAGGCGAGCATCCAGCCGGAGACGGTGGTATAGTACATCATCAGCAGCAGACAGCCGATGACGCACGCCCAGCCGTGCCAGTGCCATTTGCTCCCGGCGGGCTCAAGGGCTTTGTAGCCGAGAACGGCGCTCTTCCGGCTCGCGCGGCCGACGGCCAGCTCCATCGTCATCACGGGGATGCCCATAATGACGAGGAACAGCAGATAAAAGAGGACGAAATACCCGCCGCCGTTCTGGCCGGCCAGATACGGGAACTTCCATACGTTTCCGATGCCGATGGCGCACCCGGCGCTCACAAGAATGAACCCGATGCGCGAATTGAAGTTTTCTCTCTTCATTTTCTTTCCAACTCTCTTGGTAGTATGTAGAATGTCAGTATCATACCACGCAGATCGATTTAAAGCAATAAAAGGATAAAAAGAATGGTCATAACTTTCGCTATCTATCGCAGACGGGGATAATGGTGTGGTTGTGTACAATGTGGGGATATGAAGAGAAGAGGCTCCCCCGCCATAAAGTATGGCTCTTCCGGTTCCGTTACCGAAACCGGCGCTCAACAGGGGAAATCCTCTTCTACGGCTACTATACGCCGGACGGAGGGGAATGGTCAAGAAAAATCTTCCGGCCGGGCGAGAGACACCGCTGCCCGCCGCCGGATGAGCGCCAAAGAGCGAAAAAATACGCCGCCCGAGCTGGGCGACGCGGATACCGTGTTTGCGGATGGAAATACAATGGCCGCCTATGCGGAAGCGAACGGGAATATTCGGCGGAACAACATCGAATACGCTGACAATGCGGCACGGAACGCGGCACAAAAGGCGCTGCACGATCGCATGGTCAACGAAGGGAAAATACTTGATCTGACCGAAAACCGTGAAAATGTCTCGCAGTATTTTCCAGACCTTCGTTCAATGCCGAAAGCGGAAAGGACGGGGCTTCTCCGAGAGAAAATCCAAACACTCAAAAATGATCTGCGCACCTACCTCAACCAGCTAAAAGGCGTGAACTTTGAGTTCGAGATCAACGGCAACACTATCGAAGCAACGGTTTTCAACGCTGGAATCAAGGAAGTTTTGCAAAATCTCACGCAGGACAAAGCCGGTATGCTGTCGGCGAGTGAGGAGATATTCCGAAATGCAGAATATCTCTATAGCACGCAGGATAAAACGGAAAACTCAACCGTTACCGGCTGGGATTACTTTTATGTTCCGATAAAACTTGGTGGAGATGCCGTAGGGGTGCGCATCGCCGTTCGGAACACGGTGAAGCCGCGCGAGGCGCAAATCTACAACTGGGGCATAAAAAGAGAGGGCACATCCTTGGACGGTGTTGGACACTTGCCAAAAGGCAGCAATTCCGCCGATGTCTCATCAGATGTATCCTCTACGGCTACTATACGCCAGACGGAGGGGAATAGTCAAGAAAAATCTTCCGGCAAAGCGAGTGTGGAGGTAAATCCAGATGATACCGCGACGCAGAGACTCAAGGAACGGCAGTTTGAGCTCATCCAGAATAACCACCCGAAAGAAGACTGGGATTATCAGACGTGGATCAACAGCGTAGACGACGTGAAAACCTACCAGGAGGCGGTAGACGACGACCGAGCAGGAACGCCGGACTTTGACGACGCTGATATTGACCGAGCGCTGAAAACCGGGAGAGTCCGCGTGTACAGCAGCCACAGAATTCGAATCGGGACTTTCCCTCCCCTGCCTGATCTATAAGGAGGATTCAACATGATTTCATATACGGAGCTTCAGACGCGCCTTGCGCGGTTTATCGACAATGAGATGCTGCCGCACATGACCGGCGGGAAGCGGATCCTGCTCGGCGGATACGCGGCGCTGGCCACGAAGAACGCCGCCGGTATGCTGCAGAGCGCAAAGGACAAGCCGCTCGTTGCCATGACCGGCGCGGTGAGCGCGGAGGGCGTGGACGTGGACGCGCTCTTTTCCGCCGTCAGTCCGTACATCAACGAGCCGGTGACGCTATCGCTTCCCGTCGTCGGTGACTTCCGGCTGGACCGGAGCGACTTTGAGAAGCTGTACCGCTATCTGAAAGGAGAATTGTGAGATGAAGAAGATCCAGCGCCTTATCAAAGATATGTGCTACGAGCTGGACGCGGCCGAGCACTACGCCAAGCACGCCCTGCGAAACAAAGACGAGGACAAGGAGCTCGGCGACGTTTACGAGCGCGTAGCGCGGCAGGAGCTCGACCATTGCGAGATGTTCCACGCGCAGGCCATCCGGCTCATCCGCGAGCACGGAGAAGCGCCAAACGAGGCGATGCGCGCCGTATGGGAATATGAGCACGACAAGATCATGGAGCGGGACGCGGAGATCCGCGTGAAGCTCGGACTCTATGACGGGAGATAAAAAACAGAGCCGCAGTAGCGGCTCTGTTTTTGCGATTTTACTAACGCTTTTACTGACGAAAACGGAAAACGCTGTAAAATCAAGGGGTTTGTGGTACGCCAGACGGGATTTGAACCCACGACCTTTGGCTCCGGAGGCCAACACTCTATCCAGCTGAGCTACTGGCGCATTTATCAGCCTAATTATTATAGCAAGCCGGAACGGAAAAGTAAAGAGGAATTTTCCCATGGTTTTCGACAATGGCGCGAAACAGGAAAGAATAGAATTGACCGGCTGCTTTTCAGGGCAGCCGGTCTCGCATGGGGGATCAACAAAGAGAAAAGGATGGAGATGGATCGATATATAACAACCGGGAAAGGGGAGCCCCGGTGTGTTACCAGATTTATTTTACAAGCTCGCGGCCCAGTTCGCGGCAGGCTTCAAGCTCGATGTCGCCGGGGGTCTCGCAGCAGATGACGCTCTCGCACACGAGAGAGATGTTCGCGCCGCGGCAGTCCTGTTCCCAGGTGCGCATCCATTCGCCGTCGCCCCAGCCGTAGGAGCCGAAGAGCGCCGCGCTCTTGCCGACAAACTGCTTCTTGCAGGAGGAGAACATCGGCTCAAAAACATCCTCTTCGAGAACTTCGGAGCCCATGGCCGGGCAGCCGAGCGCCACGGCGTCAAGCCCGGCGAGATCGGCTGCGCTCACGGCGTCCGCGCTGAGAAGGGAGACCTCGGCTCCGGCGCCTTTCATGCCCTCGGCAACGGCGTTTGCCATGGCCTCGGTGTTGCCGGTGCCGCTCCAGTAAATAACAGCTGCTTTTTTCATAACAGAATCTTCCTTTCCGGCGCATCACACCGCGACGGCGAGCTCGGCGATACCGCAGCCGGCTTCGTACCGTTCGCAATAGATGTCCGTGCATTTTTTATATTTGGCAAAAAGCTCTTTCGCTTTCTTCTCGTCGCCGTAGACCTTCCACAGGCCGCTGAGCTTGTAGTTGGCGGCGCGATTTTCGATAAAGCCCTTTACATCCTCGGGGGGATAGCTGAGAAACAGCCCGATCTCGTGCGGGAACTCTTCGCCGCTGCGCAGCTTGCGCGTGAGCGCTGCAAGACATTTTCCGCAGCTTTCGCAGGGGTAACCCTCCTGCCGGAGCAGCTCGGCGGCTTCACTGTTTTGCAGATCGCGGGAAAGCTCCGCCGGGCGTAACAGATAAAGGAGAACGTTCTTTTCGGAATAACGCAGCGGCAGCAGGCAGAGCCCTTTCGGAGCAAAGCAGCGGTTAAGCTGCCGCAAAGATTCTTCCACGCTTTTGCGGGAAGTATACGCACAGGTGAACAGGCTTCCCGTCTTGATCCCCGCCAGTGTGGGTGCGCCCAGTCGGACGATCACTTCTTCAGACATTCGTGAGTCCTCCTTCCGGGCCGCACCGCACAAAGGGGTGAGAGATAATGTGACATGGTGGAAAAGCATACATTCGGGGAAGCGTTTCCCTGTTTGCAAGGTTATCATACGCTAACCGCAAAGCCGCATCTGCTCCAAAATGAGCGAACGCGGCTCCAAAATGTTGTTTTTGTGTTGGAATTCGGATCAGACCGGCGCGCAGCTGTCGGCGGTCGCGCCGCTGCGGTAGGCGTTGGGGGATACGCCGATGACGCTGCGGAACGCGCGGGCAAATTTGCTGGCGTTGTCGTATCCGAACTGCCCGGCGATATCGAGCACCGTCCGGTCAGTGGAACGGAGAAGCTCCGCCGCGGCGTGCATTTTCTGAGCGCGCAGAAACGCCGCCGGAGACATGCCGTAAACGCCCTGGAAGCTCTGCAATATCTGCGTGGCCGAGGCGTGGAACTTTGCGGAGAGCTCCGCCGTTGTCGGGCGCTCCTCCGTTGCGGAGAGCAGATACTTGCTCACGGCGGAGGCAAGGCGCACCTGCGCGCCGGAATAGGCCGGGCGCCGCCGCTCGGTCGGTAGCGCGCTGAGAAAGAGCAGAAGCTCCAAAACCTTCACTTTAAAATACCCCTTGCGGATCTCCTCCGGCACGGAGTACAGCTCCGAAAAAATATGCTCCACGCTCGCGGACGAGCGGGCGGCAAAACAGCCGCCGTTCGCGCAGAACTTTTTCATCAGCGCCGCCGGGCGGACGTTCACGTCCGAGAGCAGGCACGAAAGACACTCCGGCGCCTGCGCCGGGTCGATCGTTACGGTGATGCCGTGGTAATGCCCGGTGGGGAAGCGCGCGGCCTCGTCGGAGGCGTCGCTGCGTGAAACGGCCAGATCCCCCGGCGCGAGAAAATAATATTCGTTCCCCAGCTGCTGTTCGAGCCGTCCCTCGCGGCAGTGGCTGATGCGCATGAGCGAGATCCCCGGTGTGTGTTCGAGCCGGCACTCGTGCGCGTGTATGTCGCAGTACGCGATCTCTATGCCCGGAAATACCGGATAGGCAGTCACAACGGCCTCGCCGTCCGCGCTCTCCGGATGCCGGACGAACCGCCCGTCCGCCTCCGCCGCGGCGCAGCCGGTGCAGGCGTTCTTTTTCTCTTTCATGGGTTTCAATACATCTCCTGTTAGCTATTGCTAACCATAAAATAGCACGATTTAGCCGAAAATGCAAGAGCGGCGTCTTGACGGCGGGCGGCGCGGCGGATATTTCGCCGCTTTCTCCCGTATTTCCTTGACTTTTTTACAGCAAAGCTTTAAAATAATAAAACTTTGTGAAAACAGGAAAACAAGCAGGTTTTCCGGTCGAGAGGGAATCGATGAAGAAAAAGAATGTAAAGAGCTTTTCGACCCGCTGGGGGTTCATCCTCGCGTCGGTCGGCTCGGCCGTCGGCATGGCGAACGTCTGGGGCTTTCCGAATAAAATGGGCAGCAATGGCGGAGGAGCATTTCTGCTCATTTATATTCTGTTCGTGCTGATCTTCAGCTATGTCGGCCTCCCGGCGGAGTTCGCCATGGGCCGCCGCGCCGCCACCGGCACGCTCGGCGCGTACGAAAACGCCTGGGCCACCCGCGGCAAAGGGGCAGGGAAGACGGGCGCGGTGCTCGGCTGGCTGCCGCTCGCGGGCTCGCTCTGCATCGCGATCGGATACGCCGTTATCGTGACTTATGTTCTCAAGGCACTCGTGGATTCCGTTGCCGGTACGCTTATGACCGCGGATGCCGCGGCGTGGTTTTCGGATTTTTCCTCGCGGGACTTTTCCGTGATCCCGTATCATATCATTGTCGTCGCCGGAACGCTTTTAACGCTCTTCCTCGGCGCGCACAGCATCGAAAAGACGAACCGGATCATGATGCCGGTATTCTTCCTCATCTTTGTCGTCCTCGCGGTGCGCGTGGCGTTTCTGCCGGGCGCGGCGGAGGGATACAAGTTCATGTTCACGCCGCGCTGGGAGATGCTCTGCGACCCGATGATCTGGATCTGGGCGATGGGACAGGCGTTTTTCTCTCTGTCCGTCACGGGCAGCGGCATGATCGTTTACGGCGCGTACCTCTCGAAAGAAGAGGACGTTGTCGGCGTGGCGCAGCACACGGCGCTCTTTGACACGATCGCCGCCGTGGTCGCGGCGCTCGTCATCATCCCCGCGTGCTTCTCCTACGGGCTGGACGTTGGCGCGGGGCCGAGCCTCCTTTTCGTGACGCTCCCGACCATTTTGCAGGACATTCCGCTCGGCCGTCTTTTTGCGATCATTCTCTATGTCGCCATGATCTTCGCGGGCGTCAGCTCGCTGCAGAACATGTTTGAAGCGGTGGCGGAATCGCTGCTGCACAAATTCCCGAAGCTCAGCCGCAAGGCGGTGCTCGCGCTGCTCGGCGTCATTTGCCTCGGCTGCGGCATCGGCATGGAGACGATCTCCAAATGGGGCCCGTGGATGGATCTCGTGTCCATTTACATCATCCCCATCGGCGCGACGCTTGGCGCGGTCTCGTGGTTTTATGTGATGAAAAAGGACGAGCTTCTCTCCGCCGTAAACACCGGAGCGGGCCGCGGGCGCGGCGCAGTCTGGTATGCCGTCGGGCGGTATGTGTACGTTCCTCTCGCCGTGATCCTCTGCTGCGTGGCGCTCTTCCGCCAAGTGGCGTTCTGATGCGGCCTTTTTTGTAAATAAATGGGGACTTTCCTGTAAATTTTGGTGTATTTCTCAAAAACACTTGCGCGTAACAAGTATATAGATTATACTAAACTCAAAAGAGAAGAACTCTGCACGGCGACTTACGCCGAAAAAACAATTGAAAATGTCGGCAAATGGCAAATGTTATATTTTTTATATATTATAATAATTTGCGGAATAGGGTGCAATTCCCTGCGAGTCGGTCACTGTGATGCCGTCCGAAGTACCGGAACGGATAAGTCAGATACGCAAAGCCCGTTTGCCGAGACACCTGCCTGTACCGGGTCTGTCTCACACATCACAGAGGGATTTCTTCATATATGTCTGTTTTGCGTCTGTACGGCTTCGGCGGTACGGACGCTTTTGTTTTATTCGGCAGTGCCGGCCGCGCGAAAAAAATAAAAAGGAGAAATGAGAATGAAGAAAAAAACACAGCTCCTCAGCCTGCTTCTGGTTTTGACAATGCTTCTGGCATTCGTTCCGGCCAGCGCGCAGGCGGTGGACGAGACGCCGTATGATCTCCGTGTTCTGACCTTTGAGGACGCGGATTATAAGGGCGGCGCAAACTTTGCCGGCGGCAGCGACTGGACTTCGCTGATCGACGATCCGCAGTACGGCGGCCCGCTGCTTTACGGCGGTGGCGAGGGTTTTAGCACGGAAAGCGAAGCATATAAGTGGACCGATGAAAATAACACTATGCTTTCACACGTTTTTCCGTATAACTATAATGCATACTGCTATTGGGGCGGTGGACATGCCATTTCCAACTATGGCAGCGGAGACATTGCCGATTACGGCGGTTTTCAAACGCAGCTTACCGTATATAAAAAGGGCGTTTCGGGACTGACGCGCACCGGCGCCGGACATAACGGCTCGGATAACTTTGCCGTGCATTATGGCTATATCGATGGCAGCGCATATAATAAAACCGAAGTTCTGCCAGCTTTTTCCTTTACCGACGGCGTTGAGCGTGTGGTTGACCACATGTATATCGCCAATACGACGTACGCGCTCAATTGCTACATCGACGGTAATGGCCTCACCGCAAAGATCGGAGACGATGACTGGGTCAAGGTCGTTGCAATCGGCTACGACGCCAACGGCAAAAAGACCGGCGAAACGGACATCCACCTCTGCAACGGGCCGGACAATATCGTAATGGACTGGACAAAGTGGGATCTCTCCGTACTCGGAAAAGTTCACAAGGTCGCGTTCAACGTTACCGGTTCGAGTGACAACGTCTACGGTTTCTCCCAGCCGGCGTATTTTGCCTATGACGACGTGGCGGTGCGCTTTGAAAAGCCGGTTTCTGCGACCGGCATCAAAATAAGCTCGTCGAAGCTGGAGCTTTCTGTCGGAGAGACCGCTTCGCTGACCGCGACGCTGACACCGGCGAATACGACAGAAGCTGTTGTGTGGACAAGCTCAAACGATGATGTCGCTGCGGTTGAGAACGGGACTGTCACGGCGAAGAAAGCCGGCTCGGCAACTATCCGGGCGACTTGCGGCAGTGTGAAAGCGGAATGCGCCGTTACAGTAACGGCATTGCCGATCGCTGTTTCGACAGGAGACACTGCTGCGGTAGTGTCAAAGCTCGGTGAGATGCAATATTATGCTGCACTGCCTTACGGCAGCACAGCGACGATCGAGGTGGCCGATGCTGCGTTTTTGTTGGTATCGGATGCCGGTTCTAAATATATCAACGAGGAAGGAGCTAACCCCTTTACTCTGACGGCGGCACAGCTGGAAAATCTTTTTTTGACGGATCTGAGTTCGGTGCCGTTTGCTCCGGCAAAATACAGTAAAATCGCCTATATGTCCATTATGGACGCACCAAATAACCGTACCTATGATCTCTATCTGGAAATGACGCGCGAAGCTGTTGCAGCCACGGGAGTGATGCTCGACAAGAATGTTTTGACGCTGAAGCCGAATGAAACGGCAAAGCTGACCGCGTCGGTTTTGCCGGAGAATACGACCGACTCTCTGGAGTGGACAACCTCCGATGCGAGTATTGCGACAGTGAAGGACGGCGCGGTTACAGCATTAAAAACCGGCACCGCTACAATTACGGCAGTTTGCGGCAGTGCCAAAGCGGAATGTGTTGTTACGGTGGAAGCATCCACGCCGGTCGATGGCGTAGAACTCAGCAAAAATACCATAACGCTGTTTCCGGACGAGACAGCAGAGCTTACAGCGAGCGTAAGTCCTGCAAACGCAACCGATAAGAGCATAACATGGGAATCCAAAAACGCGGATGTCGCGTCGGTGAAGAATGGTATCATTACGGCTCGAAAGGCCGGCGAAGCGATCATTACCGTAAAGACAACGGATGGCGGCTTTACGGCGGAATGCAGGGTGACCGTAAAGACCGCGGTTGAACCGAAGCTGGAGAGCGGAATTTACCAAATCGGCACGCCCGAAGAGCTTGTGTGGTTCGCGAAGAAGGTCAATGGCGGGGAAAACGCTCTCTCTGCGGTACTGACGTCGGATATAGATCTTTCCGAAATCAACTGGACGCCGATTGGCGGAAATACGGTCAAATTCGGGGGAACCTTTGATGGCGCGGGACATGTCATTCGAAATCTTTCGGTGGATTACGCAACCAAGGCATCCGGCGAGCGTGTGTATCTTGGGCTCTTCGGCTGCGTTGAGGGCACAAAAGATGCGCATGCCGTCATCAAGAACTTTACCGTTTCCGGCAGTGTGACGGCCAAGAGCGATTATTCCGTCTACAGCGGGAACATCGCTGGCGTTGTTGCCGACGGAAAACATCTTGATCTCTCCGGTGTTGTTTCCCGCGTTGCGGTGAACGCGGATGAGAACACCGGCAAGGCCTGCGGCGTCGGCGGGTTTGCCGGCGTGATGGTGGACTGCACCGTGACCGACTGCGGCAATGAGGGAAATGTTTCCGGTGTGAAGGATATCGGCGGCTTCTGCTATGAGCTGTATGCCGGCACTATGACCGGGTGCTACAATACCGGCAGCGTGACGGCAGCTGGCACGTACGTTGGCGGCATTATGGGCTACGCCAAGAACGCAACGATCCAAAACGTATACAATCGCGGCGCGGTATCCACCACGAAAAATATGGTCGGCGGTCTCGTCGGCGTTATGGATGCCTCCACGGTGACGAATGCCTACACCGCAGGGACCGTTGCGGTCGTGGAGACCGGCGGTCCGGCTGTAGGTGCGGCCATTGGCTGGGCGGGGAAAGTTTCGAACGTCTACTATCTGGAGGGAACCGCAGAAAAGGGCATCGGCCGTGCGGACGACACGTCGGCTGCGACGGCGGAAGCAAAAACAGCGGATCAGATGCAGGCTCTTCAGGGAGTACTGGGCGAATATTTCAAGGCGGACACCAACGCCGTCAACGGCGGCTATCCGGTGCTGCAATGGCAGCCGGGCGACGTCGTGGAGGCGACTTTGACCGGCATCCACATTGCCAAAGCCCCCACCAGAACGGAGTACACAGAAGGCGAGAGCTTTGACGCTGCCGGCATGGTTGTCATGGCGGTCTACAGCGACGGGAACGAAAAGGAAATCAGCGATTACACGATTGAAAACGGCGAAGCTCTGACGGCCGGTATGACAAGCGTGACGGTGAAATACGGGGACTTTACGGCAGAACAGCCTGTGACCGTGACAAAGAAAGACGTCAAGGCGGAATACACGCTGACGATGCCGGCGGACAAGACCGTGAACGCGGGCGAGGCCGTGGCCGTCCCCGTGACGCTGAGCCACACGGGAGACGAGACCACGTTCCACGCGGCGGACATGGTTTTCACCTACGATACCGATAAGCTGACCTACGTTTCCGTCGATGTCCCGGACAGCAACTGCTCCGTAGACGCGGCCACGGCCGGCACGATCCATGTGCAGGCCTACGGCGAGGCGAAGAACCTCGGCAAGGCGTTCACGCTGAACTTCACGGTCAACGCCTCGGCGACGGGCACCGCGACCGTGACGGCGACGAGCGCGAAGATCGACAAGTCGGCGAACGCCGTTGCGAAGGACGCGCCGGAAGCGCAGCTTCTGGATGCGGAAACGATGCTCACGATCAAGGCGGTGCACAACGTCACGCTCGACCCCATCTTCACGGGCGATTTGACCGCAGAGGACGGCGCGGACTACACCTTCACCGAGAAGGACAGCGAGCACTACGATTACTCCGACGTCAAGGCGATGGTGGACGGCAAGGATGTTGAAGTTGTCGATAACGGCGACGGCACCTATACCGTCAAGAACGTCACCGGCGATCTTACCGTGACCGGTAAGAGAACGCCGAAGACCTATTCCGTAAAGGTGGAAGGCACCGGCGCAGAGGATGTGACGGCAGCGTCGAGCGCGATCTACGGCGAGGACTTCAAGTTCACCCTCGACAGGAAGGACGGCTTCCGGTACACGGTCGCCGTGAAGGTCGGCGACAAGAGTGTTACGCCCGATACGACGGATAACCTCTCCTACACCATCCCCGGCGCGGACGTGACCGGAAACATCGTCATCACCGTGACGAAGGACGCCATTCAGGTGGAGAAGACCACGGTCAACTTTGAGGGCAGCGGCGCGGGCGACGTCAATGGCGGCACGTCCCAGGATACGCCGACCGGCGCGAACTTCACGTTCACCGTGAACGAGGACGCGAAGTACAACTACACTGTGAAGCTCGG